>JAEEGL013186947.1_pt1 | contig 13465 bp, 9 predicted proteins | sample 9134231 | NCBI WGS metagenome assembly JAEEGL01 (sample SAMN16246548, study PRJNA631951) | gut metagenome | biome: gut microbiome; feature: rumen; material: fiber-attached | host: Bos | place: Iran: Karaj | collected 2018-10 | reverse complement strand
TGACTGGGGGCGTGGCAAGGGACGTGTTAAGGTGGCTAAGTCGCAACTCGAACTTATCAATACCAATGTAGAGCAGGGTATGAAGGACTTCAACCAGAATGTGCAGAAGACGGTCATGCAGTTCAATATGCAGGCACGAAAGGTTCACATAGCCATGCTTACCGACAAGAGAGCGGAACAACGTCATGCCGTGGCTCGTAAGTTGTATGTGATGGGACGTAGCTCGATACTTGACCTCAACTCTGCAATAAGTGAGCGGAACAACGCCCGTCGTAATTACATCAACACTATTTACACCTACTGGCAACTGTATTATATGATACGTAGTATGACAGGATTTGACTTCCTAAAGGGAACAACCTTAAGCCCCCCGACCCCCGAGGGGGGCGGCCGTTCGGGTCTATGGCAAATGAACTAAGTATTAACAATCAAATTTTCCCCTTGTTCCGTATGGACGCCCCGTTACTTCCCTGCGGTCAGTGAGACCGCTTCGCTAAGTTCGGGGGATGGGGGGCTTAAAATTTTATGGATTTTTTACTTGAAAAGAAACCGTGGTACGTACGTTACCGCTATTACATAGTAGCAGGAGTTGTGTTTACAGTCTTTGCAATTTATGTCATTGTCCTTCTTCTTGGCCCTCGTCGTCTGAGGATTGATGCTGATAGCGTGAAGGTGGAGGACGTGAAGGACGACTATTTCCTTGAGTATGTAGATGTGGAAGGCATCGTGCAACCTATACTTACCATCAAGGTCAACACCCTTGAGAGTGGGTATGTGGAGAGGGTGGTGGCAGAGGAAGGTCAGATGGTTGATGTGGGCGACACCATTCTGGTTCTGTCCAATCCGGAGCTTCTGCGCAACATTGACGATGAGCGCGACACATGGGCTAACAACCAGCGCAACTACCGTCAGCAGGAGATAGAGATGGAACAGAAGAGCATCAACCTACGCCAGCAGGCACTTGACGCCCGTCATCAGATGGCTAAGCTTGACAAGTCGCTTGCACAGAGCCGTGAGGAGTATAAGATGGGAATCAAGAGCAAGGCTGAACTGGATGTGGCAGAGGAGGAATACCAGTATCAGGTTCAGAAGACGAAGCTGCAGATGCAGAGCCTTCGCCACGATAGCGTTGCCACTCGTCTTAGGAGTGAGATGGTGAGGGCAAACCATGATTCTGAGGACAAGAAGCTTATGCGCACGTCACGTCGAGTGGACAACCTCGTTGTCCGTGCCACGGTGGCAGGTCAGCTTAGCTACGTGGGAGTCATCCCCGGTCAGCAGGTGGGTGCAGGTTCAAGCATAGGTGAGATAAAGGTGCTCAGTCAGTACAAGATTCACACCTCCGTGAGCGAATACTATATAGACCGCATCACCACGGGTCTTCCTGCCAATGTGCAGTATCAGGAGAAGAAATACCCTATGGCTATTTCGCACATCGTGCCAGAGGTGAAGGACAGACAGTTTGACGTTGACCTTGTCTTTACTGGCAAGAAACCTGATAATGTTCGTCTTGGCAAGAGCTATCGAGTACAGATGGAGCTGGGTAAGCCAGAGCATGCCATCATCATACCTCGTGGCGACTTCTATGCTACCACGGGTGGCAAATGGATATACCGTCTCTCGCCTGATGGCAAGTCGGCAAGCAGGGTACCTGTTGAAATCGGTCGTCAGAATCCTCAGTACTACGAGGTCCTGTCAGGGCTTAAACCTGGAGACAAGGTTATCGTAACTGGCTACGACAAGTTCGGGGAGATAGAGGAGTTGCTGTTGTAAAAGAAAAAATCAAAAGTTAAAAAGAAAGATTTCTTAATTGGATAAAAAAATGTTATATTTGCGTTCGATTGACAGAAAGTAACGCAAACACATACATTCTTTGCTTTGCGCCAAGATATCAGACTTATTCTTGAAATATTAACTCAAAACTCAAAATAACCGTGAACTCATTATTCATTCATAATCTTAAGGCTGGATGGAGAAACCTGCTAAAGTACAAGACACAGAATATCATTTCCGTTCTCTGTCTCTCCGTTGGTGTGGTATGCCTAAGCGTATGCGTATATACCATTCGTATGTTTAAGGCTGCAAATCCTGAAGAATTTGATGAACGTCATGCAAAATTATATGTTCACCTTCGTGATGATAGCAATGCTTTTTCGATTAAATATTCCGAGTTGCAAAAGGAACTAAAGGAACAAGTGAGCGGTGTAGAGGATATATATTATTTATATCGTCGTGGTGAAGATAAACTTGACGTAAAGATGCTTGATGGCAAAGAACTTACCATTAATGGTCTTTGTTCATATTTGGTAAGTAATAATTATTTAGAATACCGCAATTGGACATCAGCCATTACTGGTAAGCCTATTAAGCACATAAAGCAAGGAGGTGCAATAATCGAATCATATACCCGTGACCGCTATTTCGGAAAGGGTGTAAATCCTATTGGCTGTACCATATCAAATGGAACTGTTACTGCACGTATTGAGGATGTGATAGATATGTGCCGTATGGGAAGTAAAAATGAAGTCTATTTTGCAGATGATAATGTTGAAGAAATTCCTATGGGAAATAATACATTGAATTTGCTTTGTGTTATTAAGGAAGACGTGCCACATTTGAAATTACAAGAGGAATTTGACAAGAAGTGCCCCAAATATAATATTTATATTGGTTTTTCTGAAAGCAATTCCAGTCAATACTTATTTATAGGATTATTTTTGTTTCTTGGTTCTTGTGTTCTCATTATAGGAATGAGTGGCTATCTCAAGATGCAGATGCAACTGTTTATGTTGCGAAGTAGGGAGATTGCGCTCCGCAGGTGTAATGGTGCTCACCCAAGCCAGTTGTTTGCGCTTCTATGCAGTGAGATACTTATCGTGTTTGCCATTAGTGGTGTGCTGGCTGCTTTATTGCTGAAGTTGGTAAGTGATTTTGTAATGATGATGTTTGCCAAGTTTACATATGAAATAATATGCTTTAACTTTGGCTATCTCTATCTTGATTGCTTGACTATATGTGTGGCGGCATTCCTTGTCGCTGTTATAATTGCATGGGGGGCTGTCAGAAAAGTTCTTACAGCTCCGCTTGGAAAAACTGTTGGTAAGAGTGCAAGTCCACGTAGCCTTGGACGTAGCGTGATGCTCGTAATACAGACGTTGGTTTGTTCCTTGTTCTTGTTTGCAGTATTGTTTGGTTATCAATTGTCGAAGGATTCTTTTGGTAAGTTATGTGGCGACATGGAAGTGTATAAGAATATATGTGTGTGGAGGGATGATGCAAAAATACCAAAACAATGTGTTATGGCATCCATTGATAAATTTGTCGGATTGAACTACTATACTTTCACTTCAGATATTAATGGAGAGCTCGGACTTGACAAAGTTCCTTATCGTGGCTCTTGTTTAAGTGATACATTGGCTTTTTATGTGGGAGTGGTTGCTGATGTTGATTTGCTGGACGTTCTTCAGTATGATATAATCCCGACCATATCATCGGCAGAGGATTCGGTATGGTATGTACCTATATATGTAACGTCAGAGACATTACCTTCTTTCAGAAAGAAGTACAATCTTGACGAGAAGCATTTTCCAGCAGTCGTGCATAAGTTACCCAATAACAAAATGTATAATAGAATAGGTTATGCTCATCGTCTGGATGACACGAGTTATTATGGTGGATTTGCGTCTTTTTATATTCTTCAAGAAGTGGGTTGTTATTTAAATGATTATGCATCATCTTATCATATAGACATTTTAACTCCAAAGGATGGTGATATTAATAAGTTGAATCAGGAAATAGATGCTATTGTACATGATAGTAACCCAAAGATGCCAATGTGCGACCATTACTATCTGAGGACTTTGGCAGATGAATGGTTTGCAAAACGGAAAATGTATGATGCGTTCATGTACTTCTGTTTGATTCTCGTTGCAGTTAGCGTTATATGTATCGTTTTGAGTATGTATTCAACGGTTTCTCTTGATACTCGTGGGCGCATCAGAGAGGTTGCAATAAGGAAAGCTCATGGAGCAAAGACACGGCACATAATCCTCTTGTTTGGGAAGTACTATGTGAAGATATTGCTAGTATCATTTGTCTTTTTCCTTGTCATAAGCTTGTTTGCAGCAATTACTTTTCTTGAACAGACAGGTGCGCATCCTGTTACAGCCAAGGTGTCAGCCATCGAGCCAGCCTTGTGCAGTATGCTTGTCATCACGGTAGTAACTTTTGGTACCATCTGGTACAAGATATTCAATGCATCGCGTATCAACGCAGCCGAGGTGATGAAGAGTGAATGAACCACGAATTTGGAATTATTTTCTTTAATTTTCGTATCCATCTTCCGCGATAACTAAAAAACTTATAAACTAAAAAACTTAAAAACTCAAAAATATGATAAAGCTTGAAAACATTAAGAAAGTGTTTCGTACAGATGAAGTAGAAACATGGGCACTCCGTGACGTTAACCTCGAAGTAAAGGAAGGCGAGTTCGTCGCCATCATGGGACCTTCGGGATGTGGTAAATCGACTCTCCTCAATATTCTTGGATTGCTTGACACTCCAACAGAGGGAAAATTTCTGCTCAACGGAGTAGATGTAAGCACGATGAACGAGAACAAGCGTACAGACCTTCGTAAGGGAGTTATCGGTTTCGTGTTCCAGAGCTTCAACCTCATTGATGAACTGGACGTGACAGAGAACATAGAGCTTCCGCTCCTTTACATGAACGTGTCAGCCAAGGAACGTCGTGAACGTGTGAAGGCTGTCATTCAGCGTGTCAACATATCGCATCGCAGCCACCATTTCCCTAACCAGTTGTCTGGAGGTCAGCAGCAGCGTGTTGCTATTGCCCGTGCAGTACTCCCTAATCCTAAGATTATCCTTGCCGACGAGCCAACGGGTAACCTCGACTCACGCAATGGTGAGGAAGTGATGAATCTCCTCTCTGAGCTTCATAAGTCAGGAACAACCATCATCATGGTTACTCACTCCCAGCATGATGCTCATTATGCCGACCGCATCGTCAACCTTTTCGATGGTCAGATTGTGAGCGAGGTGGAGATGTAACTCCCAACACACTTAAACACGTAAAAAAAAATTATCTCCGTGAATATTTTATTTATCCATAACATCAAGTCAAGTTGGAGAAACATGCTCAAACACAAGACACAGAACATCATATCTGTTCTATGTCTTGCTGTGGGCGTGGTATGTTTTAGCCTTACCACTTACTATACAGGGCGAATACATAATACACGTTATATTGAACGAAATAGGTGTACTGTATTTCAGAATGACAATTACCGTGACATGATGCCACCTGAAATGGTAAAGAAACTTCTGACGTTACAGGGTACTTCTTTTCAGTATTTCTACTTTTCCTTTTCTGATTCTTATCCACAAGTGGATGTTGTCGATTTGAATGATAGTGTTGTTCCTGTAAATGCACAGTGTTAGGTTTCTACTGCAAATTATTTTGTGAATTGTGGATGTAAGTCTGCAATCACTGGTAAATCCTTAGGAAAGCAGAAGAATGGAACTGTCATTGTTTCTGATGAGTTTGTCCGTAAAAATCTTGGCAAGGGGGTAAATCCAATTGGTTATACGTTGAGATATCAATCATATAATCATACGAATAAAAGCTATAGGATAACAGATGTCTTATGCACGAAAGACTTTATGCGAAGTGGAGACTTTGTCTATAAGCATATTTTTGTCTTTGATGAGGATAGGGTAAATGAATGTATTAATGAATATATTAATGAATATATAGAAGGAGACAGATCTCATTTGCAGCCTTATGTGTGGGTGAATGAAGGTTTTTCTGGTGATGATGTGGAGAATGAACTGAAGAAGATATGTCCAGACATAAATGTAAATATTCATCACAGGGTAGATGCAATTGATCCTGTAGATTTTTTTCTTGCGCTTTTCCTTCTTCTTGGTTCAAGTATCTTGGTAATTAGTATTGCAGGTTTCCTGAAACTAACTCTCCAGTTGTTCAATATGCGGAATCGTGAGATTGCACTTCGCAGGTGTATGGGAGCACATACTTATCAGTTGATAGTTCCTCTTGTCATCGAGACTGTCATTGTGTTTCTTGTGGCTTTGATTATATCAATAGGATTGACAGAAATATTGAATGAAATTCTGTTTTCTGTTGTGAATGTCATATCAAGAGGTGAAATCGATTTGAATGTTCCTGTGGTATTGGAGGATGAGGTAATAATCACATTTATCAGCTTGACCTTGTCTTTGGTTGTTTCGATAGCATCTGTCTATAGAACCACCCATTCACCGCTTGGATATACTGTGGGTAAGAATCGACCTCGTTGTGGTATTGGTAGAGACTTAATGCTTATAGTTCAGTATTGGTCATGTATCTTCTTTTTGTCTGCAATAGTCCTTATATTATCTGCAATGGTATATATTATACGAGACATTGATTTGTCAGATAAAGAAATCAATACATTGCAGCGGTGCGCTATTGTTCGTGAATCTTTTCATAAGCCAATAGAGAATAAGAAATTTGATGGAATGAAAAGTGCAATTTGTATTTGTGCAATACAATTGGATAAAGATTCTATTGCTTGTAACGATTCTGTTCCAAACGATGATTACGTAGTGGTTGCGACGGAGAAAGAATATTTCAATTTGATGGGCAAGGATGTAATAAAAATGCCTACACAAAAAGAAATCAAAGATAAAAATCTTGTACCAGTATTTGCTGCAAATACTACTATTAGAAAAATGGATGGGATGAATTATGTTCCTTCTGTAGCATACATTCCTGCAAAATACAGGCTTGAGGAGTATGGATATCGGTTGATAGGCTATGCATCTCGTAAGAATGAGTCAAGAGCCCAATATACATTGATAGTCAATGTTGATGCTTTCCTTATTGCAGATGATAAATACGAGATAGAATCTCTATGTAAGAATCTTTTATTCCGTTTCAGCGACAAATTCTATATATATAGCGCGGAGGAGGGTAAGTATGATAAGATGATTGAGAGTGTTAAGGTTGAATATCAAAAGAGTGATGTTGATGCTTATAATAAGATACATAAAGATGACATGCGCATACCATCGTTATATGAGGCATGGTATTCAAATGTTATATGGGCTGAAATTGTGATGAAATGTGGTGTTATCCTGACTGTTGTTAGTATTCTGTGCATTATTCTTAGCGTTTATTCTGCTGTTTCACTTGATACTGCCAGAAGACGTAGGGAAGTGGCGATACGAAAGATAAACGGAGCAAAAAGGTGGCAAATAGTATTTATGTTTAGCAAATATTATCTGAGACTTATTGGCATATCCATGGTGCTGGCTTTACCATTTCCAATTCTATGTTTCTATATTATGGGTACATTTATATCGCATGTCCCAGTGGACGCAAATGTATATATGATTATTGTTTTATTAGTATTCATCGCTACATTGGTAATGCTTATTGTTACTGCTTTCACTATCTGGCGTAAGATATATAATGTGGCAAAACTCAAGCCTGCTGACGTGATGAGGAGTGAATAGTAATTCAATTAGTAACTCAAGTTTTCGAAAGTGCTTCTCTGTAGTAAATAGAAATAAAAAGGAGTAAAAGAAACGTTTCAATATCAGCATAAATTTGGCGAACGGACTACCGTCCTTTTACTTCTTTTTTATCCTTTTTACTTCATTATACTCCCTTAGATGAGCAACTTAAAAACTTGTGAAACTTAATTTTTTGTAATGAAACGTTAGACTTATGAACACATATCTTTTCAAGCATGCGTGGAGAAGTATCTCACGTATGCGTACATACACAATCATCAATCTTGTAGGGCTTGTCATAAGTCTTACTGGTACAATCGTAATCGCCCGTTATGTCCATCAGGAACTCACGGTGGATGACTACATCGAGGACGTGGATAGGGTGATGATGCTATGCAATTATGACAGAAATTCAACTCTGCAAGGTACGGATGCTAAGAATTGGAATCATGTGGACAAATGGGACGACCCTTTTGCTGACCCTGCTGTGGAGTGCTACACTCGTTTTGTTCCTTTGAATAGTCCTGTGAAGGTAGTTGTTGATAGTGTCTATCATTTTTCTACAGTGATAATGGCTGATAGTATGTTCCTTAAGATCCTACCTCGTGTGACGGTTGAGGGCGTACAAGAGATGAAGAATGTGACGGATGTCATTGTCAGTCATGCTATGGCTGAAAAAATGTGGCATGGTGAAAGTGCTGTTGGCAAGAAGATAGAGTATGAGTCTTATGTTCTCAATGTTGTTGGCGTGGTTGATACTCCGCCAACAAAGTGCAACTATGACTTTGATATGCTTGTACGCTATGACTTGCATCAATCATCAACTATGGGACATAGTCTCGTGAAACTTTACTCCTCGGAGGATTGGAGAGAGTTTAACAAAAGACATAAATTCTTTACAGAGAATAACGGGACGTCAAATGCTTGGCACTTCCAAGTTATTCCTCTCAAGGAAGTATATTTCATGCCTTCGTTTCGTAGATACGGAAATGTGGAGTTCGTGAAATTGGGTAATATGAGAGGCTTGAAACTTCTTATAGGCTCAGGCTTGCTTTTGCTTGCCATTGGCTTGTTCAATTTTATAAACATTTCAACGACTGTAATGGTTGGCAGGCGAAAGGAGTTCACCATCAAGAAGGCGATGGGTGCTGGTAATCTAAAATTGTTTGCTCAAATATACTTTGAGAACTTATTTGTTGCGCTCGTTGCTGTCTTTGCATGTTGGATATTGGTGTCTTTTGCGTCGCCTATGCTTGTGCGTGTGTATGGAATGGAGCAGATATGTAGTTTGTCATTTGATGTTACATTGTCTGTTTGTATCGTTGTTGTTCTTCCTTTGCTCACAAGCGTTCCGATGCTATTCAATATTGTTCGTACAAATATGGTGGATGTTATGGGACGTAGTGTTTCGTCAAAATTCACGTCGCAGATACGTCTTGTTTCGCTTGAAGTTCAGTATTTGATTACTTTCTTCCTCCTTGCTGTTAGTGGATTCGCTATGCGTCAGTTGTACTATATGCTTAATGCTGATATGGGTTATCGCACAACTGATATAATCTGTGCCAATCTCGTACCAAGTAATGGCTGTCGTTATGTCCATGATTCTTATGGTATTCATATGGAGTCGGATGTCAAAGCGCAGAATTTGACAAAGTTTATGATGAATAAACTGAAGGAATCGCCTTTGTTTGAAGCCTATGAACTTGTGGATGATGACTGGAGAGCTTGCATCACGACAAAACTCAGCATAGATGATTGTGGTGGAGTGCAAGCCAAGGTTGCGGATTCTGAACAAGACTTTCAAACTGTGGATTATTTATTGTTTACAAAGAAACAATTAGATATCTATGGTATTCAACTTGTGGAGGGACGGTTGATGAGCGAAGAGGAGTGCCGAAGTTCTAACTATATAGTTCTTATAGATAAGAGGACAAAGGAACTATTGGGTATCAAGGATATTCATAAGGATATGATTCAGTTGGATCGTAGGATTTGGTATAGTGCAAACCAAGATTGTTCTGGCAATCCGCCTTTTGAGATTATTGGTGTGGTTGATGAATTTAAGACTCATCATCTATCTTCGCGTGATGCACCGAAAATTATTACAATGGGATGTAGTGTAGAAGAAACAATTAATAGTTCTAAATTTCTTTTCCGTGTGAAGACAGGCAAGCGTGATGAGGCTATTGCATACTTGAAGAAACTATATGCGGAGTATGTGGATAGAAACAATGAACTTGAATATTCTCTTGTTGAAGATGAGATAGAAGATATATATGAAGAAGATAGTCGTATGGCATACATATACACCACCTTTGCGATGTTGAGCATCCTTGTGTCTTGCATGGGCTTGTTCGGTATCTCACTTTATGACATACAGCATCGCCGTAGGGAGATTGCCATTCGTAAGGTGAACGGAGCAAAGATGAAGGACATCTTCCTGCTTATGTCCAAGCGATATGTATATACATTTTGCGTTGCCGTCGCCATCGGTACTCCGATAGCACTTTATGCCATCCATATCTATATTGAAGGCTATGCGCATCATGTGCCTCTCACACCATGGTACTTCGTGTTCTCTGCACTCCTCATGCTTGTGCTTACTCTCCTTATTATCTATTGGCAGGTACGTCGAGCCGTTAAGGAGAATCCTGCTGATGTGATGAAGAGCGAGTAGAGGGAAGGACGGACCCACCCCCATCCCCTCCCTCTGGGGAGGGGAGTAGTTACCATAGATGAAAATGTACCTTTTCTGGCATATTGTTTTGGCATCTTGGACAGGTGTTTTTGATGGCTTGGGTAAGTCATTTTGAGTTAGTGGGTAACTCCATGTGAGTTACCCACTAACTATATTGCAGTTACCCACTAACTCTAATATAATTACCCACTAACTCGAATGGGCACTTTGGGGGAGTTCTGAGTTGTGGGTTATGAGTTATGAATTATGAGTGGCTTGAAGTTTGGAGTTTTGTTCGAGGTGTTAGGAGTCTTTCGCTCGATGTTTTTATTGTACCACGTCGTGGAATAATTATTTCATTACTTGGGATAATGCATTTGTGTATAAGTTATATGAAATGATATTGGTTTATCTTGAAATCCTTGTCCCCGAATTTGTGTAATGTATATTAAAGGGAAAACAATTCCTCATTCCACATTCTTCATTCCTAATTGTTAAAATAATTGGGGGACACTCACGATGTGTGAGTGCCCCCTGCGTTAAATACATATTCAATATTATTTGTGTCCCTTGCCATATTATATGATGGCTTAGTAATTAGATTGTCATTTAGTTTGTGTCTGTTTTTTCGACCTGTACGGTTGAAACTGTATGTTGTTTTTTGCCGCAGTGCGGCCAGTTAAAAAAAACATGGTAAAAACCAAATAAAATCAAAAAAAACATGTTTTTTCTTGTTTTTGTTCTGTTTCTTGACTGTTTTTTTTATATGCACCTTTGTGCAAAACTACAACCGTACAGGTCGTGTTTTTTTTGAGAAAAGAGGGCACCGGGAACTCAGATGTTTTCTAATTGTGCTTTATTTTATATTTTGAGAAGTATTCTGAACCCGATTCTATGTTGTATTCACTGAGTCCTCAGTGCCCTTGATTGTTTACATTAATCTTAAAAACTTTGTTTTGTGTCAACTATTTTTTCTTATGAATTTGTCTTACTTTTCTACGATTACTACATCGCCTGGCTTTGCTTCGCCAAATCGTGCAAAGTAATCATTCTGTAATTTCTCAAATTCGGTTGCTGTGACAACTTTTCCCTTCGCAGGTGACTTCATTTGAGGTTCCTGCTTCAGGTACTCAAAACTCTTGAGTGCGTAGATGTCACTTGGTGTGTGTAGTTCTACAATAAGTCCAGGGAGACCATGATAACCCATAGGACCATGTCTGAACGGTATATCTTCTGTGTACCATGCCACAATCTTCATGAGACCTCTGGCAATGGCTTTCTTGCATTTCTTTCCATTGATGAGCCTTGTTTCCTCTGTCATCTTCCATCTTTGTGGGATATCTATGTCCTTTATAACATAGCTCTTGTCAATGATGGTTTTCTCAGTGATGATTGAGTCGCTCTTTAGGTCGATATATATCGAGTTGACAGCACCAATAAGCATATCGCCCCCTTCAGTCTTGTTTGATGATTTGACGAACAAGTACTTACCCGGAGTGGCATACATGGTGAATGTTTTTTTCTCTTTCTTGAATTTAGACACAACCATGTCTCTCAGATACACATTCTGCATCTGACGGACTTGGTCTGAAACGTGTGGCGTTTCTGTGTAGATACACTTCAAGTAACTTGTTTGTGCGACACATACAATGCTGATGCACGCCATGGTTATGATGAATACTAATTTTTTCATGCGGATGTGCGGGATGTAACCGAAATGACCATAATCATATGACTATACGTACAGAAATTCATATCTTCAGTATTAGGTAGAGCACGAACAATGCATTGGGTACATTGTCCGTTGCTCTATTTCCTGTGAGATAATGAACTCGTGTACTATTCAACTTCGGTCTTGCGATGTTGATAATTGTTTTTTTGCTGGCAATATCTGATATTGGGGATTCAGATAGAGCCCAAGTCTCAACTGATGAGTTTACCGATTGAATGATATGCTTGGTTTACATTCTTTCAAGCATAGAATGGTCGTGAATGAGCAGGGATTACTTCTGTACCTGCATTGTGTGAATGTGTACGATGTACACGCTTCCATCTTCACGCTGGTAGATGGCTATCTCATCAACCTCCTGAGCAGTAGCTGGCTTTGAAGCTGTTTCTTCAGTAACATTGATTTCTACTGTCTCTTCGTTGTCCTTCACTGTAGTTTCCTCTGCGTTAGCATTTAAGGAAATTGCAAACATTGCTATAATAGCAAGTGCACTGTTAACAAGTTTTTTCATTGTAGTAGTTTTTTGAGAGTTCATATTTGCCTACGGGAATTACGGGATTATTCCTTTCGGCGTTACACTAATAGTCTTGGTATTCATATTTTTTATGACGATGCATATTCAATACTATGTCATAATTTTGTGTCCTATGGGATGACACTTGGAATTTTGCTGATTCGAACATCTGGTTTGTACGGGATTTTTCTTCAAATGTACTTGTCAGTGTTATTTCCTAAAATATGATATCAAATAATTGTTTCTTCTTTTGCGTTGTCGTTTTGAATCCTGTTTCTTTTCTTCCAATTAGGATTTTTCGCACCGTTTTTGAGTTTTTTGAAAGAAACTTACGACTTTGTTTCTTGTCGCTCTTTCAATTCGACATTGCAAAGGTATGATGTAAGTTTTGTATCACCAAATTTTTTTACAACAATTTTTCGTACGTTGTTGCATATTTTGTAAAGCTAAATAAATCAAAAATAAACGATTGCATTGATGCAACATGTTTTTTATGCAATGACATTGTTGTCTCATGATACATTATTTGAGAATTTTTTAACGAGAATTATCGTTTTTTGTCGATAATTTTTGCTGTCGTAATCGTATTTTTATACATCAAAATGGGTATTACTCTCGTATTTGTTACACGAAATATTGTCCATGTACAATATTTGTATTTATTTTAAAACGAAAATAAACTCCAAAAAATATAGTTTGATAGTACAAATAGTGTCTGTAATACTTATAGTGTTGTTCTTTTTGTGTTAGCCCTTTGCTGTTATATAATATGTGTTTTCTTGTTGAGTTTGGCTATCACTAAGTAGGTGTGCAAAATTATTCGACCTGTACGGTTGAAACTGTATGTTGTTTTTTGCCGCAGTGCGGCCAGTTAAAAAAACATGGTAAAAACCAAATAAAATCAAAAAAAACACGACATGTACGGTTGGAAATGTTTCTATAAAAGGCTAAAACAGAACGAACTTGTCGTTTTTATCCCCCACGGAGCCACGGAGCACTGAGCTTTACT
>JAEEGL012328689.1_pt1 | contig 13465 bp, 15 predicted proteins | sample 9134231 | NCBI WGS metagenome assembly JAEEGL01 (sample SAMN16246548, study PRJNA631951) | gut metagenome | biome: gut microbiome; feature: rumen; material: fiber-attached | host: Bos | place: Iran: Karaj | collected 2018-10 | reverse complement strand
CAAGCGTCAAATCCTCAACCAATTCTAAGTTTTCTTCTTCTTGAAAATAACGAATGAATAAATTCAAGTTATTCCTATAACTTCTAATAGTTTTTTGAGTGTATTTCTTTATTTCGATTTCAACAAGGTATTCTTTTGAAGCATCTTCAATTTTCATAATATAAACCTCCTGATGTATATCACAACAGGAGGTTTTATGTATGTCATCATAAAAAGAACGTATTGCATAACTGCTTTACCAAAACAACTGAAAAAGTTATAACAACAATCTTCAATTGTCTTCAGCGTGAATCAGCGAAGTTCACTCTGCGTCTTCCCAATTGTGCCACACGTTCTGGACATCGTCATTGTCTTCGAACATATCTAGCATCTTCTGCATGTTCTTGATGTCATCTTCGTTTGTGAGCTTGATCGTGCCATTCTGCGGGAGCATCTCCACCTGAGCAGAGAGAAGATGATACCCCGCTTCCGTGAGTGCATCCGCAACAGAAGCGACATCATCCACCCCGGTGTAGACAGTCATGACTTCTCCATCTGTTTCAAAATCGGAGGCACCGGCTTCGAGCGCATCCATCATGACAGTATCCTCATCCAGTTCCTCGTCCTCGTTGTCAATGACAATCACGCCTTTTTTATCGAAAGACCAGGAAACACAGTTCGCTGGACCCATGTTTCCGCCGTATTTGTCAAAGTAATGTCTCATTTCTCCCGCAGTGCGGTTGCGGTTGTCGGTCATAGTCTCAACAATCACCGCAACACCTGAGGGTCCGTAGCCTTCATATACGATTTTTTCATAATTCTCCGTGTTTCCGGAACCGAGAGCTTTGTCAATCGTACGCTTGATGTTATCGTTCGGCATGTTAGCCGCTTTTGCCTTTGCGATGACAGCGGCAAGGCGTGAGTTGGAGCGTGGATCGCCACTGCCGCCTTCCTTCACAGCGACAATCATCTCGCGCGCGATCTTTGTGAAAGCCTGTGCACGCTTCGCATCAGCCGCCCCTTTTGTTTTCTGAATATTGTGCCATTTGGAATGTCCGGACATGAATATTTACTCCTTTCAAGTAAGTACTGGTTTATTTGCAGTCTTCCAGCAACCGAAGGTATGAGTGGTATCTGCTGGAAGAAATAGTCTGCGAGGCAACAGCATTCTGGACCGCGCAATCCGGTTCTCTGCGGTGGAGGCAGTCCGGAAACCGACATTGGCCGATCGGAAATTCCGGAAAACAACCTGCAAGTTCCGATTTTTCGATTTTGCAGATCTGTGAGAGTTCGAGTGCTGCAAAGCCGGGTGTATCCGCTACCCAGCCCGATCCCGGAAGCGGAAAAAATTCAGTATGTCTTGTTGTGTGTCTTCCGCGCCCGTGTTTTGGGCTGATATGTGCCGTCTGACGGTTCAGGCCCGGAATCAAAAGGTTCAAAATGCTGCTCTTTCCTACCCCTGAATTGCCGGTCAGAGCAGAGACAGAGCCTTCCAGGCATGTCCTGAGTTCCTCTATCCCTTCCCCGGTAGACGCACTTGTGCTGATAACGCGGAACCCACAATACCGATAGATCTCAATTAGATTTTCAGCTGACTGAAGATCCACTTTATTCAGGCATAGCAGAAATTCACAGTTTGCTTTTTCTGCTACAACACTCATACGGTCAATCAGGAATGGATCAGTTTCAGGCCGGGCTCCGGATGCGATAAAAACCAACAGATCGAGATTCGCTGCATTGGGACGAATAAAACTGTTTTTCCGCGGGGCAATCTCATTTAAGATACCAAAACCCGGATGGTCCGGATCCTCGGTGAAGAGTACTCTGTCACCGGGAAGGGGTTCGATATCATCCAGATGAAGCCGGCCTCGCGCACGGCACCGCAGCACACCGCAGTCCGTCTGTACATCAAAGAAACCGCCACGGGCACATCGTAAAAAGCCTGTCTGCATCATGGCTGTATCAACGGGCCGTCAGAAACTGTCAAATAGATCATACTGTGTTCCTCCGAAGAAGAAAAAGCATTCAAACTCTGCCCGATCACCGTACCGGCCATCAGGTCGGAATGTTCTCTCTGAGACCATCCGTAACTGAATCCGTTTGATTCAATCTGTGAAATGGCAGCCTCTTCAGAGAGACCAATCAGGTTCGGAACCGTCAAATACTTCAATTCTGTCCCGCAGCTGACGTAAACGTAAATCAAAGAAGCAGTCGTTACTTCTATTCCGGCAGAAGGTTCCGTACGAATGACCTTGTCACGTTCTACACTTTCAGAATACAGGTTCTGTACTTCGATATAGAGACCTACCTGTCGCAGTAAAGCAGTTGCAGCGCGGTAGTCCAGGTTGCTGACATCCGGAATTGTTGCAACCGTATCTCCTGTTGCAACCGACAGATTCACCTCAACGCCACCCGGACTTAGCATGATACTTCGTCCAGGATTGGGAGACTGAGATAAAACAGTTCCAGGTTCATGATCCGTGTCAACGAGATAAAGCACATGGAAAGAATACACATCCTGATATCCGGTATCAGCGGAAATCAGATCATAATTCTGCCCGACAAAGTCAGGCAGCGTAACCCGAACCGCCGGATGAAACAGATCCTGCAGCCAGAAGTTCCACAGAAAAACCATAAGGCCGATGGCAGCGAGAAGCAGAATAAAACTGCCGCTCAGCCAGCCGACGCGGTTTGCATTCTGGCGTAAGTATCTTCGATATCGCCGCCGCCGGGAAACCTCTTCTGGATCATTTTCTACAACATCGATGACATTGCTTTTTTCTTGCGTAACGCTTTCCCGGTCATAAAGAAAACGATCAATATCATCGGTCAGTTCATTTGCAGTCTGGTATCTGTGGTTTCGGTCCGCGCACATTGCTTTTAACGTAATTCGCTCCAGCTCAGGAGGAAGAGACGGATTCAATGCCAGCATGGACGGAGGTGAAGCGTTCATGTGCTTGACGGCGATCTCCTGTATGGTATCGCCGAGATATGGTTTACGCCCCGTAAACATCTCAAACATTACGACACCAAGGGAATAAAGATCACTTCGAGGATCCGGATACTCTCCCCTGGCCTGTTCAGGAGCGATGTAGTGGATGGAACCAACTGCCTCGCCCTTGGTATCATGATACTCGTGCTCCAGAGCGGCAATGCCGAAATCTGCAACTTTGATCGTACCGTCACGGAGAAGCATGATGTTATGAGGTTTAATATCTCTGTGAACAATTCCCCTGCTGTGTGCATGGGACAGCGCTCTGGCAATCTGCCTTGCAAAATGAATCGCTTCATTCCATGGCAGAGCGCCTTTTTTTTCCATGTACTGCAGCAGTGTAACGCCGTCAACCAATTCCATAACAATGTATTCCAGTGCATCATTATGGCTGACATCATAAACAGCAACGATATTAGGATGGGAAAGCATAGCGACTGCATGAGACTCCGCGCAGAAACGGCTTCGAACTGATTCATCCGAAGCAGCATCTTCTCTCATTATTTTTATCGCTACGTCACGGTTCAATCTGTGATCAGTGGCACGATAAACCCAGGCCATACCGCCTTCTCCGACAAGAGAGATGATCTCATAACGATCATCCAGGGTCTGGCCCAACCACTTTTTCATTTCGAGCTCTAGCGTTTCCATACGATAATAGTTACATTGTCTGGAGCGCCACGGGACAGCGCAATGTCCATCAAATCGCGTACCGCAGCCTCAGCTTCATCAGAATCCTGTAAAACAGCAGAGATTTCTTCTTCTGGCACAATATTGGTAAGACCATCAGAGCATAGCAGCAGACTGTCCCCCGGGGATAGACTGATCGGAAAAATGTCGGCGTCTACGCTTTGGTCAGATCCCAACGCTCTGGTAATCACATTTTTCTGCGGGTGATGCAGCGCCTGATCCTGGGTAATGATACCCGCTTCCAATAATTCTTCAACCAGGGAATGATCTCTGGAAATCTGACTGAGGATTTTTCTGTGCATGAAATATGCGCGGCTATCACCAACATTCAGCACATATCCGGTACCATTTCTTCTGATCACTGCGGCGACCAGAGTTGTACCCATCCCGGTCAGGTTGTCGCCAAACTGTGAATAAGCAAATGCCACTCCGTTTGCTTCATCACAAGCTTCCTGCATCAGACGCGGATAATCCGACATCCGGGTTGAATAGTTTGACAGATGGTGATAGATGTAGTTTACAAATGCTTTGGCAGAGAGCTGGCTGGCAAGTCCTCCCGCGTTTGCGCCTCCCATACCGTCACAGAGCGCAAGAATCGAGCAAGATGCTTTTTCACATTCTTCAATGAGAAAGCTGTCTTGATTCTCAATTCTCGTCTTTCCGCGATCTGTCAACCCAAAGCAGTTCATTTCAGTGCCTTCTTATTCCCTTGCCTTTGTAAACTTTCTTCGCAGCTGTCCACAGGAAGCGTCAATATCTCCGCCTAAACTGCGCCGAACTGTCACATTAACTCCCTTTTCTTCCAGTCTTTTCTGGAAATTACGAATCGTCTCGGGATTTGATGCATGCAGGCCACGTTCCTCCACATAATTTAAAGGAATCAGATTCACATGTGCGCCGAGCTCCCTTGCGAGGTCTGCTAACTGCAGTGCCTGCTGTTCACTGTCATTCACATTTTTAATCATAGAATATTCGAACGAAATTCTGCGGCCGGTCATATCAATGTACTGCCTGCAGGCATCCATCAAGACCCGGATTCCCTGATTTGACGGCATGATTTTTGAACGCGTCTTATCGTCTGGCGCATGCAGGGAAATGGAAAGTGTTATCGGTAGTTTCTCCGCAGCGAGCCGTTCTATCCCTTTGGGCAAGCCGCAGGTGGAAACCGTGATATGACGAAGCCCGATGTTTCTGCCACCTGGATGGCTGACCAATTTCAGAAAACGCAGGACCTGATTCAGATTGTCCATTGGTTCTCCGATGCCCATCAAAACAATATTCGAAACCTTTTCTCCTGCCTGCTTCTCGGTGTAGAGTACTTCGTCCAGCATCTCACCGGCACTCAGATTTCTTACCAGGCCACCGATGGTGGATGCACAGAAGGCACAGCCCTGGCGACAGCCTACCTGACTGGAAATACACACTGAGTTGCCATAGCGGTAGCGCATGAAAACTGTTTCTACGGAATTGCCATCCTGAAGTCCCCACAGAAATTTCATGGTTCCGTCTTCCTTAGAAGTCTGTTCACGAAGCAATACAGGAGAAAAAAGGGTAAAATGCTCCTTCAGTTGAATCCGCACATCCTTGGGGAGATTTGTCATTTCAGAAAAGTCCCTTACCCCGCGCGTCAACCATTCTGAAATCTGTTTTGCACGATAGGCCGGGAGCCCCAGCACCTCAATCTCTGTTTTCAGTTCATCGGGAGATAGCGATAGAATATCAATCATTTTTTCTTCTTATCTTCGCGGCAAAAAATCCGTCATTAGCATTTAGATTCGGCCAGGAACGCAGCATCCCATTTTCGCAGGAAAAACCTTCTGCAGAGACTGGCTCAAGAACAAACTCTTTATGCGTGTTTAGAAAAGTCTCCACCTGTTCCTCATTTTCTTCGGGAAGGACAGAACACGTCGAATAAAGCAGGACACCACCGGGAGATACAGATCTGGACAGATTATTGATAATAGCTCTCTGAAGTGTTGTCAGTTCCTTCACTTCTGCTTCGGTTCTGTAACGAATCTCCGGATGTTTTCTGATCACCCCGGTACCGCTGCAGGGTACGTCAGCGAGAACAACATTGTACTGTCCCTGTTCTGACGGAATGCACACCGTCGCATCTGCTATTTCAGCTGTTATATTCAGCTTCATCCGCTTGAAGTTTTCATGGCATCGCTTCATACGACGCTCATTGATATCCCGGGCAGTGACATGTCCTCCGTCGAGTGCAGCTGCAATGCTTTTGCCGCCGGGTGCCGCACACGCATCCAGCACTTTCATCCCCGGCCCAATCCCAGCAATGCGAACAGCTGTACGTGCAGCATCATCCTGAATGTAGAAAAAGCCTTCTGAGTATCCCGGTATCATCGGAACTTCCGTGCCGGAGATCTCTATGGACGAAAGCAGAGAATTGACGGACAGAATTTTAAATCCTCCGCGCTCGAGCATGGTTAGAAAATCAGAAACACTGCACCTGTGCGTGTTAATCTGAAGACGAAGCGTCGGGATTTTCTGATTTGTCTCAAGAAAATCCAGAACAAATTCTGGATCATAATGGTGCAATAGTCTTTCAACCAGCCAGTCCGGATGGCTGAAACGCACTGCAGCAGGAATATCCAAGCTTATCAGTTGTGCTTTCTGTTTCACCAGATTTCGCAGAACTGCATTGACAAACCCGGCAGAATAGGCAGCTTTTCCAGCCCGACATAGAGAAACTGCGTCGTGTACGGCAGCAGAGTCCGGAATACGATCCAGAAACAGAATCTGGTATGCTGATATTTTAAAAAGGTCTAGTATCTGCGGATGCAGCTTGTTTATCCCGGATGGAATAAACTGCGAGAGACAATATTCGAGAAACCGTTCATTTTGAAGAACACCCTGAACGATTCGCTCTGCAAGATGCGTATCTTCACGATGCTCGCATGCGGGAATCTCAATCATTCCCCTCTGTCTCCACGTACGCATTGCAGATACTGCCGCTTTTCTGGCCGGTGAGATCATATCTGAATCGGATGTCCGCGCAGATACTCTGCGGCAGTCATTTTCTTTTTCCCGGGAACCTGTATTTCTGTGATATAGAGGCATTGACCATGCCCGCACGCAATTTCAATTCCACGTTTTCCGACTGAAACAATCGTTCCCGGCTTTGCTTCCGTAATGGTTTCACTGTATTCAGCTTTAAAAACCCTGATCACCTGTCCCTGCAGCTGCATGGTTGCAACGGGCCAGGGTTGCAGTCCGCAGATCCATTTCACAATTTCTCTGGGGCTTTTGGACCAGTCGATGGGGCACAGACTCTTATCCAGTCTGGAAACATAGCTTGCTTCAGCATGATTCTGTGGCTGCCGCGGAGCTGTTCCTGCGTCAATATCATGCAGAGTTTTCGAAAGCAATCCCGCCCCGAGAACCTTCAGTCGCTCGTAGAGCTCTCCCGAGGTCTCCATTTCTCCGATTTCCGTCTCCAACGAATAGATTATGTCGCCGGCGTCCATATCTGATACAAGATAAAAAGTACAAACCCCGGTTTTCAAATCTCCGTTGAGTACCGACCATTGGATGGGAGCTGCTCCGCGATACTTCGGCAGAAGTGATCCGTGCAGATTGACAGCCCCGTACTTTGCAGCATGGATTACTTCATCCGGAAGAAGCCTGCCGTACGCAACAACTGCAATAATGTCCGCATTCATCTGTCGAACCTGCTGCTGAAGTTCAGGATCACGAAGGCTGACTGGTTGATACACGGGAATGTTGTGACGGAGCGCGTACTCCTTAACCGGTGAAAAACTCACGTCCATACCACGACCACGTGCCTTATCCGGCTGCGTAAAGACAGCACAGATCTCAAAACCGTCCTGTTCCAGTCTTTCCAGGGAAGCTTCTGCAAAATCAGGCGTCCCCATGAAAATGACCCTCATCTCAATCGTCTCCTTCAGCGTCTCCCTGCAGATTCTGCAATTCTTCTTCTGTCAGCATGCGCTCACATTTCGATGTGAATACAACACCATCCAGGTGATCCAGTTCGTGACAGAAACAGCGTGCCGTCAAGCCTTCTCCAGATACTTCAAAATATTCGCCGTTACGGTCCTGCGCACGCACCTTTACAAAGGATGGTCTCAAAACGATCCCATACTGCCCTGGAACGCTGAGGCAGCCTTCCGCTTCATGCTGCTCGCCGGTTGCTTCGATGATTTCGGGATTGATTAGTTCATACAGAACAGGTTCTTCACCTTCCGGAACATTGGTTTCGAGGACGAGAACCGCCCTGCGAAGTACCCCGACTTGAGGCGCGGCAAGTCCTACGCCGTCAGCCTGAGCCAGAGTTTCCTTCATATCATCAAGAAGCTGGTGCAGCCTTTCATTAAAATCAGTAACCTGTCTGCACTTCCTGTACAATGCAGGATCTTCTTCTGTCCGTATATTTCTGAGAGCCATAAGAACTCCTTTTCCTGAACTGTGAACCTCGCCTTTCTATGCTTCCGGTTCATTCTCAATATAAAAACTGATATGACGCATTTCTTTCTCCCTGCTGCACGCTGCCAGCACAGAAGCCAGAATCCTGCGTATATTTCTGTTAATTTTGCAACAGATTAAAAGTCGATAACGATAGCGGTCGTTTACTCTGACTACCGACATGGGAACCGGACCGAGAATTTGAAGAACTTCCTCCCCGGCTAGAAGTTTTATCAGCATCTCTCTACAGGTCTGAAGTCCATAAAGAAGCTGCTTTTCCTCTTTTCCTACCCCGGAAAATGCGATCCAGTCATAAAACGGAGACGCATTCTGTATTTTTCTCATCTCCAGTTCTCTTTGATAGAATGCCTCATAATCCTGTTTCGCGGCAAGCCGGATAATTTCATTTTCAGGAGTAAATGTCTGGATAAATGCTTCGCCCGTTTTTTCACTTCTGCCTGCTCTTCCTATTACCTGAGTAAGAAGGGAAAAAGTCCTCTCACCTGCCCTGAAATCATTTGAATACAGGCTCTGATCTGCAGAAATCACGCCAACCAGCGTAACATTCTCAAAATTCAGTCCCTTGGCAACCATCTGTGTACCGATCATGATTGGAACTCTATCCTGGACAAAGTGTTCAAACATTTCCCGATGAGACCCCATGGGACTTACAGTATCAGCATCAACCCGCAATATATCTGTTTCCGGAAATGTTTCCCGCAGTTCTGATTCCAGCATCTGTGTCCCGGCCCCAAAGAAACTCAATTCCCCTCCGCAATCCGGACATCTGCTGTCAAGTTTTCTGCCTGAACCACAATAATGACAGATCATTCTTCTTCTGACAGCATGCCAGGTCATCGAAACTGAGCAGTGTGGGCAGCGATAGATATACCCACAGGTCGTGCAGGTAACCAGTTTATTTGTGCCTCGACGATTCAAAAACAGGATAGTCTGTTCTCCCTTTTCGATTCGTTTCAGAATAGCTTCTTTCAGTGGAATGCTTAAATCGGTTCCATTTCCTTTCAGCAGTTCCTGTTTCATATCAATGATATGCACATCTGGAAGAGGCTGGGCGTTATATCTGGATGTCAGATGGTAGAAACCAGATCTCCCTGTTTCGGAAGCATAGCGGGTCCTGATATCCGGTGTCGCAGAACCTAAAAGCAAAAAAGCTCCGGATTGGTGACAGCGAAAACGCGCAACCTCTCGCGCATGATAACGGGGTGAGGACTCAGACGCGTAACTGTCCTCCTGCTCTTCATCCATAATAATCAGAGACAGCTGTTCTACCGGAGCAAACACTGCGCTGCGCGTGCCAATTACAAGGTGTGCTTTCCCCCTTCGGATCCGTTTCCATTCATCATAACGTTCTCCTGATGATAGTCCGCTGTGCAGAACGGCAACCTCTTCTCCAAACCAGGAAGAAAAAATCTGCAGCATCTGAGGCGTCAGTGAAATTTCCGGGACGAGTAGGATTGCCCCCTTCCCATCTGCCAGAGTCTGACGAATCAGATGTGCGTAAATTCCGGTTTTTCCGCTTCCTGTAACGCCGGAAAGAAGGCACACGTCATAAGATGTATTGCTTCTTCTGTTCTGTAATTGATCAAAAACTGCTTTCTGTTCCGCGTTCAGCACCGGCAGAGCCTTTCTGGAGCAGCTTCCCGGATCCGGTTTCCGCAGAACTTCCTGTTGATATCGCTCCACAGCACCGATTTGTTCCAGACGCAGAAAAACATCCCTTTTTGCACCTGTAAATTGGCTCAGGTCCTGTACAGATAACGCCTCGAAGCTGCTAAGAAGGTCAAGGATCTCTGCCTGTCGTGGGGCTGTTTTCCTTTTTGCCTCCGCATACAGTTCCGCTTCTTCCGGAGAGATGATCAGACGCACCATCTCTTTCTGCTGATCATGATTCCGCATTTTCCCGGTTTTATCAAACCAGTATCCTGCAGGCAACATCACTTTCAATGCGCTCATCACCGTGCAGAAATAACGTTCTCTCATAAAGAAAGCCAGCTGAATCTGTTCTTCGCTCAACAAGGCTTCCTCATCGGCAAGTCGGATAATCGTTTTGCAGTTTTCGAAGCCGCTCTCTTCCACACAAGAGAGAATAACGCCCTCCGTCACGGAATTGCCTTTCCCAAATGGGACAAAAACTCTCATACCCGGAACAGCCTTCGCTCTCAGCTGTTCCGGGATGAAGTAATCGTAGGGTTTATCAATGGCAAAATTGGCTGCAGCAACAGCAACCCTGGCAAACATACAGCGTCTCAGCGAATTGACAGTTTCCCGGTATATACTTCGTCAATCGCAGTTGAAACCGGTTTCTTCTCGAGGGAAATCTCATGATCTTCCGCTTCTGCGGAAAGCGTTCTTGCACGTCTTGCAACAAGATTTACCAGCTGATACCGGCTTCCAATCTTCTCTACCAGTTCAGCAACAGGGGGATAAAGCATCATAATAACATTTCCTCTTTTCCATTAATTTGTCAGAGTCATTACTTTCTGAGGATCAAAACGGCAGTGTTCTGCAGTAATAATCGAGCTGAATTCAAGTGCTGCCCGTTTCAGATCGTCATTGACGATCATATAATCATAAAAATCGGCCTCTTTCAATTCCTGAACGGCACGCACAATTCGTGCTTCAATCACTTCTGCCGTATCGGTTCCCCGTTTCTCCAGCCTTCTTCTCAATTCTTCCATGGACGGAGGCAGAATAAAAATCGTAACAGCATCTTTGATCTTTTCACAAACCTGTCTGGCTCCCTGTATTTCAATATCAAGGATGACATTCATACCAGAGTCCATCTGTTTTTCAACATATTCCCTAGGAGTACCATAGGAATTGTTTACATAGCGGGCATGCTCAAGCAGTTCGTCCCTTTCCACCATTTCATCAAACCGTTTCTGTTCGACGAAAAAGTATTCCCGGCCATCCACTTCCCCGGACCGTGGTTTTCTTGTCGTGACGGAGGTCGAAAAGCATATATCGTTTCTTTCTTCCAGCGTCTTGAATACCACACTGCTCTTTCCAACCCCTGAAGGGCCGGAAAGAATAATCAGCTTCCCGCGGTCACTCATTCCTTTTTTCCTCCACCTCATCATTTTCCGTTAATATCCTGGCAAGATCTCCCGGAGACTGTGCAGAAAGGATTAAATGGCCACTGTTCATCAGAATAACAGATTTTGTGCTCCTGCCAAAAGATGCATCGACCAAAAAACCCCTCTCCCTGCTCTCTAAAACTAGTCTCTTAATTGGGGCAGAATCCGGTGACAGTATCGTAACGATTTTGCCCGGTGATACATAGTTTCCAAAACCGATCGAAAGAAGTTTCATAGCGTTTTTTACTCTATATTTTGTATCTGTTCCCGAATCTTTTCGATTTCGGATTTCAAATCGACCACCATATATGCAATTTCGGAATCCTGGCATTTAGAACCAATGGTGTTTGTTTCACGATTAAATTCCTGGATCAGAAAATCCAGTTTTCGCCCGATTGGCGAACCAGCAGCAATGAGTTCCCGAAATTGAGTGAGATGACTGTGCAGTCGTACCGTCTCTTCATCGGTCGCAATCCGGTCAGCAAATAAAGCAGCTTCGGCAATCATTCTATCTTCTGCAATTCCGGCATCCGAGAGAGTTTCTTTCAGCTTTTTTTCGAGTCGTTCCCGATACATCTGAACAGTTTTCGGAGCCTGGCATTCAATCATGCCAACCAGTTCTTCGATTCTGAAAGCTTTTTGCAGAATGTCCTCACGCAGTTTTTCCCCTTCTCTGGAGCGCATTGCATTAAAGTCATCCACAGCTTCTGCGGCGAGCGGAAGCAAGTCCTTCAGAAGCTGGTCCTGATCCAGTTCTGCTTTTTCCAGAGATAAAACATCCGGAAAACGAACAATATCCAGAGCACTGACAATGGTCGACAGATTCAGAGAAGTGCCGACGGAGTGCACTGCATCCCGATAAGCGGCAGCAAGGCTTTCATTTACACGAATTCTGGTCTGCTCTGTATCTGAAGCATCCACTGTCAGAAACACATCAACCTTTCCGCGCGATATTCTCTCCTGCAGATAAGATTTTAATGCAGATTCTGCAAACAGAAAGCTCCTTGGAAGTTTTATATTGATATCGAGATAGCGGTTATTTACACTGCGAAGCTCAAGAGTGACTGTGAAACCGGCAACTGTCCCCTTGGCGCTTCCGTATCCGGTCATGCTTCTTATCATCATACGCTCCTGTTACGAAATAATTTCAAAACTGATCTGCTGATCCTGACTCTGCCGTCTATGCCAGCGAATCATGAGAAAAGCCGACAGAAACAGACAGAGAAAACTGACCAGGATTGAAACAGGCTCCGATGCTCCGAGAAGGCTCGCAGCTGTAAAACCGAGCAAAAAGAGAATCATCGGCATGATATAAACAATAATAGCCGCAGAAAAAACGGTAGTTGTGCGACTGGATATCACAACTCTCTGCCCGGGTTTCGCGTTGATGCTGTTCTTAGCAATCGCTTTCAGCTCCGATTGAAAAATACAGCTTTCACAGCTTCCGCAGTTGCTGCCGCAAGCAGTGGAACGAGTCACTACTACTTCAGCCATGGAATTGGGAAGGAGCTTTGTCACTATCGCATCCTGAGTCATCTGTTATTCCTGCTTTCCTAAGATTGATGCAGGTTTACCGTAATCGGATAGTTGCCCACTGCGCCAACATCTACAAAACCGTCTACATAGATTTTCGCATGCGGCATAAATGAACCTGTGGAATCTTTATAATCGGATAGATCTGCTACTGCACGGATGTTCTCCGCTGTCAGTTGATCCAGCTGCTCCTGTGTTCCGCGTAACACCACATCAAGGCTTTCCGTCACGATTTCAGCTTCGATGTTATCAGGAACATTGATAACGGAAATATTCTTAACTGTATAGTTTGCCGTTGACAGTCCAACGATTTCAACATCTACTTTCGCCTCCGTAACACCACTGATGTTCCTTAGCGAATTATCAAACGGAATCGTATAGGTTTCCGAGAAACTTGTGCGGAAGTCGGTCAGATCAATCGTGCTGAGAATAATACGGTTCATGCCTTCCAAAATAGCGGAATCGCCGGCTAGCGTGATCCGGTCCGGAGTCAGTGTGACCTTCGTATTGGCTGTGGTGGCGCCGGCTCCCTCAACAAGTTCAACCTGGAGAGGAATATCCTTGATTTCCAGAATAGGCAAAGTTGCGGTAATGGTATCTTCCGATGTAGTCAGGTACTCCGTTTAAACCGTAGCTCCATTACTGTTGATCAGGGTGAAACCTGCATCTTCCGTATAGGTTGATGAAGAAACCTGATCTGCTCCGAAACTGACCCAGGCATAAGAAACAT
>JAEEGL011882893.1_pt1 | contig 13465 bp, 11 predicted proteins | sample 9134231 | NCBI WGS metagenome assembly JAEEGL01 (sample SAMN16246548, study PRJNA631951) | gut metagenome | biome: gut microbiome; feature: rumen; material: fiber-attached | host: Bos | place: Iran: Karaj | collected 2018-10 | reverse complement strand
TGGGGCATTCGTCCCGCAGCTTTTGATTATCACCGCAATACCGGAGTCCGGAATGAAAAAAAACTGTTGACGAATGGAGTCGGTTCTGGTATTATACCCGTGGTTAGATTGTGCTAACCTCCTGGGATGATATCAGTCAGGTTGAGCCATCCTGAATGATATACCAATGACTTACCTCCAAAAGGACGGGATGCCTACAGAACGGGCATCCCGTTTCTTCCGGTATATGGTTAGCTTAATTAAACCATTTCATTATTATCCGGGAGGCGAAACAATTGAAAGGAAAAAAACAAAACGATATCACTGTCCTGCTGAATTATGCGGGCAGTTATAAGGGGCTGACTTATACAGGACTCATCCTGTCCGCTGTGGCAATGATCCTGGGCATGCTGCCATACGTCTGTATCTGGCTGGTAGCCCGTGACCTGATCGCTGTCGCGCCGGACTGGACAGCGGCAGTCGGGATTTCACGCTATGGCTGGCTGGCGTTTGCTTTTGCGGTGGGCGGAATCGCCGTCTATTTTGCCGCGCTGATGTGTACCCACCTTGCTGCCTTCCGGACCGCTGTCAATATCCGGAAACAGGGAATGGCTCATCTTATGAAAACTCCCCTGGGCTTTTTTGATTCCAACGCTTCCGGGCTGCTGCGCAACCGGCTTGACGGCGCCGCGTCAGAAACCGAAACACTTCTGGCGCATAATCTGGCGGATATTGTCGGCAGCGCCGCAATGCTGATCGCCATGATTGTGCTGATGTTCGTCTTTGACTGGCGGATGGGCGCATCCTGTATGCTTGCCGCAGTCATTTCCATCGCTGCCATGTTTACCATGATGGGCGGAAAAAACGCAAAGCTGATGGCTGAATACCAGGCGGCGCAGGATGTGATGAGCAAAGCCGGAACGGAATACGTCCGCGGCATTCCTGTTGTCAAGGTGTTCCAGCAGACCGTCTATTCTTTTCGGGCTTTCCGGCAGGCTATTGAGGATTACAGCCGTAAAGCAGAAAAATATACAGGCGAGATCTGCCGCACGCCGCAGTCTGTCAACCTGACCTTTACGGAAGGCGCGTTCATTTTCCTGGTTCCCGTGGCGCTCCTGCTTGCGCCGGACGCTCTGAAATCCGGAAACTTCGCCGGTTTCGTTACAAACTTTGCTTTCTATGCGGTTTTTTCCGCCATCATTTCGACAGCCCTTGCGCGAATCATGTTCGCGGCCAGCGGTTCCATGATGGCCCGGACAGCGCTCAACAGGATTGACCAGGTAATGAGTGCGCCAACACTGGAAGTCACTTCAGATCCGCAGGTTCCCGGGGATAACAGCATTGAATTCCGGGATGTGTGCTTCACCTATGAAGGTTCTGAACTCCCTGCTCTGGACCATGTGTCTTTCCGTGTTGAACCCGGTCAGACCGTCGCGCTGGTCGGTCCGTCAGGCGGCGGAAAAACAACCGCTGCCAGCCTGATTCCCCGATTCTGGGATGTCAGTTCCGGTCAGGTGCTGGTGGGCGGCGTCGACGTCCGGCAGACGGATCCCCATGTACTGATGGACCAGGTTGCCTTCGTTTTTCAGAACAACCGCCTGTTCAAGGCGTCCGTACTGGAAAACGTCCGTGCCGCACGGCCGGACGCCTCACGGAACGAAGTTGAAGCAGCTCTTTCCGCCGCGCAGTGTGATGATATTATTGCTAAACTCCCGCTGGGAATTGATACCCTGCTGGGTACAGAAGGCACTTACCTTTCCGGCGGTGAGCAGCAGCGGATTGCCCTGGCCCGGGCAATCCTCAAGAATGCCCCGATTGTTGTGCTGGATGAGGCAACAGCATTTGCTGATCCGGAAAATGAGGCGCTGATTCAGAAAGCTTTTGCAACTCTCACCAAAGGGCGTACGGTGATCATGATCGCCCATCGCCTGTCCACGGTTATCGGTGCGGACAGGATTATCGTGCTGGATGCCGGCCGTGTGGCTGAACAGGGCTCTCACGAGGCCCTTCTGCAGTCCGGAGGCCTGTATTCCCGGATGTGGACTGACTACAACCAGGCGGTTCAGTGGCGTATATCTGCTGCTGACAGAAACGAGGTGAAATAACATGTTCGGAAAAAAATTCCAGCGCAAATATGCCCTTTCAGACCAGGGCATCAGGAATACGAAGCAGGCAACCTTCTGGACAGTCATTGTTAATCTGATCGTCATGGGCGGTATGGGAATCCTCTACCTGATGATGAAGCATTTTTCAGATACGCTGATTAACGGTACGCCCCTTCCCGGCGCTTTGCCTGTGATCGGGCTGGTTCTTGTTTTCGTTCTCCTTTCCCTGATTACGCACATGCAGCAGTATAGGGCAACCTACGGCCTGGTCTACGGGGAAGTGAAAAATGTCCGGATCACCCTGGCGGAACGCCTGCGGAAGCTGCCGCTCGGATACTTCGGAAAACGTGACCTGGCGGACCTGACCGAAACCATCATGGGCGATGTAAACCGTCTGGAGCATGTCTGGTCCCACTGCCTCGGTTATCTTTACGGTTCTTACATTTCCACGGCAGTTATCGCCGTTGTCGTATTTGCATATAACTGGAAAATGGCGTTGGCCTGCCTCTGGGGCGTTCCGGTTGCTTTCATTCTGCTCTTCGGCAGCCGGAGGCTGGCCAAACGGCATTCAGAAATAACCAAAGCAGCCGGAATCCAGGTGGCAGACGGCATTCAGGAAACACTGGAAAACATCCGGGAAATCCGTGCCACGAACCAGGAGGCGCGTTTCCTGGATACGCTGAACGGGAAGATTGACCATCATGAAAAAATGATGATCAGAGGCGAACTTTCAACGGGCATTTTTGTTAATGCCGCCAGTGTTATCATGCGCCTGGGCGTAGCTACAACAATTCTTACAGGCACAAGCCTGATCCTGTCCGGCCGGATTGACTTCCTTCTCCTGTTCATGTTCCTGCTGGTCATCACCCGGGTCTATGCGCCCTTTGACCAGGCCCTTGCCCTGATCGCGGAAATGTTCATGTCCCAGGTCTCCGCCGCCCGGCTGATGGAAATCGAAGACACTCCGGCTGCGGAGGGTGCGGAAAGTTTCCGGCCAGCCGGTCACGATATCGAATTCAGGAATGTAGGATTTGCATATGACAACGCTGAAGTTCTTCACGGTGTCAGCTTCACGGCAAAGGAAGGTGAAGTCACAGCTTTGGTAGGTCCGTCCGGTTCCGGAAAAAGCACCTGTGCCCGCCTGGCGGCCAGGTTATGGGATATCTCGGAAGGAACAATCACCGTCGGCGGTGTGGACATCTCCCGCATTGATCCTGAAACCCTGTTAAGTGACTATTCCATGGTATTCCAGGATGTTGTTCTTTTTGATGATACAGTAATGGAGAACATTCGTCTCGGGAAGCATGGCGCCTCTGATGAAGAAGTCCTTGCCGCAGCAAAGGCAGCCAACTGTGATGAGTTTGTCAGCCGTCTGCCTCAGGGTTATGCTACTCCTATTGGTGAGAACGGTGCCAAGCTTTCAGGCGGGGAACGCCAGCGGATTTCCATTGCCCGGGCTCTGCTGAAGAACGCGCCGATTGTCCTGCTGGATGAAGCCACCGCTTCCCTGGATGTGGAGAATGAAACCAAGGTGCAGGGAGCGCTGTCACGGCTGCTGGATGGAAAAACCGTTCTGGTCATTGCCCATCGGATGCGTACGGTGGAAGCGGCGGACAAGATTGTTGTCCTGGCAGAAGGAAAAGTTGTTGAGGAAGGAAGCCCGAAGGAATTGCTCGGTAAAAAAGACGGCCTGTTCCGGCGCATGGCTGAACTGCAGACTTCCAGCGCCGCCTGGAGTATCTGAACAATTCAGCCGTTTCACTGAATCAATAATTGATTGCTCATAACCCCGGATTACCGGGGTTATGAGTTTTTCTTTCTTCTTTTGCAATACTGGTCATCAGATTATCCGGGAACAATTGAGTTAATGATAGCTGTATGAATCACTGTCTGGCAATAACCGCAAGCCAGGGCTTCTTTATATGGTGATAACACTGTACAATTAAGAAACCCGCTGCATGCAGAGCTTTTATGATTTCTTCCGCAGTATGTCTCCTCATACCATCGGTGTTGTCAGTGGCTGTTCCCGGAATATGGAACCTGTCTGTTTCACCGCAGATCAGGAAGTATCCTCCGGGTTTCAGGAAACGGTGAACCCAGGCAAAGCGCTTTTCCGGTCCCGGCCAGAAACTGCCCGTCTCAAAAGCAGTAACCAGATCAATGCTTCCCGTCCGGATTTTCATGCCTGTCACATCCCGTTTCTGCAAAGCATTCCGTCCTGCGGCATTCTTTTTCTGCTTATACTCCTTTGCTTTGATTTCATCGTGTTCAAATTGTTTAACGGCTATTATCCTTGAATTCGGATATCTTTTCAGCAGTTTCCCTGCGTTTTTTCCGGCATTGCCGCCCAGATCCGCAGCCAGTGCTGGGGTTACGGATGGCAGAAATGACAACCCCCAGTCTGCTATCGCAGCATATCCTGACTTTGAGTCTCCTGTTATCTTTCCGCCGGAAAAGCACTCAGATTTTCCCGTCTGCCTTACGATGTTTTCAGCCGGTTCCATTACACAGCTCCTCTTTTCAGCACAATGGTTAGCTTGCTCTAACCATTATATCTGTTTTATCTGCTCTTGCAACAATCCGCCACAAACTGGCGGAAATCTGGCATTTTGAATAGCCTGAAGATAATGATTATGCCCGGTATTGTAAAGGTATCAATTATACACTGAAAAAAACCGGCCGCCGCAGTTGCGGCAGCCGGCCTATTTGTTTCCTCAGGATCAGGATCCGATCCGGCCGTTATCCATCTTCAGGTGAAGATCAGCGTAATATAACGCGTCATTCTCATGGGTGACAATAAAGACCGCTTTCTGTTGATTGTGTGCGTAGGAATACAGGAAAGATAAGACCTTTTCCGTGTTTTCATCATCCAGGTCGCCGGTAGGTTCATCGGCAAAAAGAATATCAGGCTCCTGGACAACCGCCCGGATAATTGCCATTCGGCGAAGTTCTCCTCCGGAAAGCTCCCGGGGCAGCGCATTCGCAAGATGTATAATCCCGAATTCTTTCATCATTCTGGCAGCCGATTCCTCCGGTACCGGTTTCCCGTACAGTCTGGCCGGCAGCAGGATGTTTTCCGCCACCGTCAGCGTATCTACCGCGCTCCTGGCCTGGGGAACAACGCCGATACGGTCGTTCCTGAGACGGGAAAGCGCAGGGTCCGGCAAACTGTACAGATCTGTTCCATCCAGCCGGACAGTTCCTTCTGTGGGCTGAAGAAGGCCTGAAAGGATATTCAGCAAAGTGGTCTTCCCGGATCCGCTGCGTCCCGTCAGCACGGTGACTGTGCCCGGCATAATTTCCAGGTTCAGCGGCGATACTGCGTAAAAATAATTGGAACTGCCTGTATTGCGGAAGAAAGTCTTGCTGATGTTTTCAGCTTTAAGTGCCATATCAGTTTCCCTCCCTTAAAGCTGTTCCCGGATTGACCCGGCTCAGGCGCCGGGCCGCAAAACAGCTTGCCAGTGAGGAGACCATCACCGACAGGATCAGTGTTCCTGCTGCCAGAAGTAAAACCGTTGATAATGACGGTATCAGATACGGCAGTCCCAGGCTGCTTTCAATCAGGGAAGCGAAGGAAAAAACACCGACAGCAGCCAGCGCTGTCCCCGCCAGGCCGCCCGCCAGGCCGCATGCCGCTGATTCCATCAGAGTCATACGGCCAAGCATTCCCCTGGAGGCGCCGATAAGCCGGAGAACGGCAAACTCCCTGGAACGTTCCCGTACAATCAGGATATATGCCAGCAAAAGAATAATAAACGCCAGTATCCAGATGATAACAATCATGATGGTAACCGTATGGCTGATGCCGGCAAGGCTGTCTGAAACACCTGTAATCATGGAACGCGTCCTGACAGCTGTTACCTTGCGCAGGTGTCCGTTAAGCTCCGTATTGACAGCATCAATGTCGTATCCGTCTTTCACTTTGACATAGACAGCGGAAATCACTGAATCATCACTGCTGGAAATCTTATGGCTGACGCCTTTTTCTTCGGCGGCTGCCAGCAGGGTTTTCATCGTATCCATATTGCAGTACACAGCCGTATCCAGGCCGGTGCCTGTGGCTTCCAGCCGTGCGACAACTTTGCATCGCTGTTCATAAATCCGGATTATTTCCCCGATGTCAGCCTCTACTTTACAGCCTACGGCCACGTCCATATCCCCGAGCTCTCCGGTCAGGCTGCGGGCAATCCAGGGCTGTACTGTAAAGTCTTTTGAAGGATCTATGCCAATTACCTGGATCCTGATCGAACAGCAGTCTGCCTTCAGGGAAGCCAGAAAAGTCTGGGGTGCCGCTTTTTCAACCCCCTGGACTTCCATTGCTTTTGCTGCTGTGGAAGCATCCATATAGAAAGCGCCGGTAGTTCCCTGCAGGAACATGTTCTGAAAACTCACCTTGCTCTGTGCTCCGGAAGGAACAAGGATGATGTCGGCGCCCAGCCGCGCCTCCAGGCTTTGAAGACCGTTGCGCAGTGACAAAACAACAACTGATCCGCCGAAAACCGCCATCGCAAGAAAAGCGGTCAGTACAGCCAGCGCCGCAGTACGTCCCGGCTTTCTGGTCAGGTTTTTCACGGATAATGGGAATAGCATCATCGGGTAAACCTGTTATCCTTTCTTTGTTTTCACGCAAAACAGCAGCCCGGTCAGGGACGCCAGCCCCGCAGCGGCAAAAAGAATAATCATAGCCGGCTGCATAACCGCGCGGCAGTGCATGCTGCTCATCCGGCAGATATTGATCAGTGTCCCGGGCGTCAGGATACCGAGCGCACAGACAGCGATTCCGCTCAGGTACAGTCCGGTACGGGCACGCCGGAAAAGAAGCGCTGCCACGGCAAGCACCGCCAGCAGGCAGCCAAGTCCCAGCAATGCCCGGCTCGCCCAGTGGCAGGCACCGACAGTGCCGTCCTCATGTACGCAGGGACCGAGGAATGAGAAACTTCCGATGGCGATGATCAAGGCAAGAACCAGGATAACGCATCCGGGAATAATCTGTCTTTTCATCTTTCTTTACCTTCACTTTCCAAAGTTCTCATTAATGATTTCCCGGGCCACTTTCCCATGTTCGAGTACAATGGTACGCTGGGCTGCTTCAGCCACTTCCGGATCATGGGTAACAACAATCAGTGTCGTTCCCTCCCTGTGAAGCTGGGCAAACAGAGCCAGAACGATATTCTCATTGGCTTCATCCAGGTTGCCGGTAGGTTCATCCGCCAGGATCAGTTCCGGATGATTGATCAGCGCCCTGGCCACGCATACGCGCTGCTGCTCACCGCCGGAAAGCTGGCTGGGCAGATGCCTTGCCCTTTCCCGTAAGCCTACCCGCTCAAGCGCTTCCAGCGCTTCTTTTTCATCCGGCATGGAATGATAGTACTGGCTGACCATCACGTTTTCCACGGCGGTCAGGTAATTGACCATATGGAACTGCTGAAAAATCAGGCCGATTTTATCGCGGCGGATATCCGTCAGCGCTTTGCTGCTTTCCCGGCTGATATCCACGCCGTCCAGAAGCACTTCTCCTTTTGTGGGTTTATCCATACAGCCGATTATGTTCATCATCGTGCTCTTTCCGCTGCCGGAAGGACCCATGATGGCAACCCATTCGCCCTGGTCCACATGCAGGGATACATTATCCAGTGCCTTCAGGTCGCCGTAAATCTTTGAGATATTTTTCAGTTCGAGCAGGCTCATTATTATTCTCCTTTCAACACGATCGCGGGATCAATCGCAACGGCACGCTTGATGGGAAGCAGGCAGCTCAGCGCGGCAATCGTCATGGAAACAAGGATCGTGATCGGCAGCAGCAGCGGCTGGAACACGATGGAAGAACCAAAGACGTTAACGCTTACAACCTGTGCAAACACAAAACCGAGTATACCGCCCATAACGCCGCCCAGCAGCCCAAGGAACAGTCCCTCACCCAGGAATTCAGCGCGGATTGAACCGTCAGACGCCCCAAGAGCCTTCCTCAGGCCGATTTCCCTTCTCCGTTCTGAAACCACAGCCATCATGGTGGTGGAAACGCAGATCATCGTCAGCAGCAGGACAACCAGGGTAACCAGAAATACCAGCGCAGTCAGTTTTTCCAGCACCGAGGCTTCGGACCGGGTAACCCGCTTCACCAGGCGCGCCTGTACGGTATCGCTGTCCCCGGATATGGCTGCCGCATATTCTTCCAGCTGCTCAGCGCCGGCCGAAACGCTCAGTTCCGCCACATCCAGCTGTCCGGACCCTGTAAGGGTTTTCATATCGTCAAGGGAAAGAAATACGTAGTCTTCTTCTTCCCCGCCCGTGGTCAGTATGCCCGTAACGTTGAAGTTCAGCGTCTGCGGCCGGGCCGCGTTTTCTGTTTTCCTGGCGGTATTAATCGCTGTAACAATTGCTTCGGATGTAATTGTGGCGCCGGAAAGCGCATCCACGTTCTCTCCCAGTGCCAGCGGCAGGGTTTTGCCCCTGAACTGTTCCAGGAATACTTCATCTTCATTCGCGCGTCCGCCGTATTCCGGTGTCTGCGTATCTGCGTTGATCTCTATTACCGCAATGGCACAGTTTTCATCCAGCTGCAGACTGACATAGACATTGCCGCCTCCGAATCCCTCAGCGCTGCCTGTAAGCACAGCGTTCGGAATACGGCTTTCCTCCGGGTTCAGGTCCTCCTGGACGGAGGATGGCTGATACGTCAGTTCCATGGTAGAACCCACTTTGACGCCGATGGTTTCAGCAATGTTTTTCCCGACCAGGATCTCCCGGTTGTTCAGCGGATACTTGCCCTCAATGCTGAAATACGGGCTTGTTTTGGGCACCTGTGAAAAATCTGTCCCTGCCGCTGTAAAGGACTGCTGCCGGGATGTCATGTCCAGTCGGACATACCGGTATGGAGTCGCTCCGATCAGTTCTTTTTCCGGAATCTTCTCCAGGGCCGCGGCCAGTTCATTGTTGTCAAGGATCGCTCCTTCCCCGGGAAGAATCAGCATATTGGCGCCGTATGAACGGAACTGGGCGCCCATCTGCCGGGGAACATCCACATAAATGGTCACCAGTCCGGCCAGGATCGTAGCGCCGATTCCGATGGACAGCAGCGCAATCAGCATCCGTGACCGCCTGCGCAGAAGGGACGCTGTAATCATGCGCAGGAACATTCTCTTCTTCGTCATTGTCAGTGTCCTCCGTGTAAAACCTCTGCCGGCCGAAGGCGCAGCACCATCCGGATAGCGGGAAGGCTTCCGGCGATTGTCACCAGTGCAATCAGTCCGGCCACGATCGGAGCCACTTTCGGATCCATATCAATAGATGAGCCGAAAACACTGTGCCCGATCAGCTGAGCAAATCCAAACCCCATCACATACCCCGTGGCAAACCCGAGCAAAGCTGTAATGAGGATTTCCGTCATGACCACGCCTGTGATTGAACGGTCTTTCGCTCCGATGGCCTTCAGGAGCCCGATTTCCTGGCTTCGTTCCATTACAGAGGCGGTTACAAGGTTGGAAATACCCAGCGCTGATCCGATAAGGCTCAGGGCGGTAATCAGGATCATCAGCAGTTTCGTTTTATCCAGAATCGTGCCTTCGCTTTCCGCGACTTTCCTCACGGCAGTCGCCACAGATCCGGTAATAACTTCCTGGATCTGGTAGCAGATTGCGGATACATAAGCGGTGCAGTACCAGGTTTCATAATCGCGGCTGCTGAGCGCCGCCGGATTCCGCGCCGCCCTCCGCGCCAGTTCATTGTCCGGCGTAGTCAGGGCAGATACTTCAATGGATGCCACTTTGTTTTCCCGGTCTGTAAGATACTGCACCAGGTCAAGCGTAGCAAAAATCTGTTCGTCTTCGTCTCCGCCCGCGTCATAAATACCGGCAAGCGTCACATCCTTCTCTTCCCGGCTGCCCGCCAGATGAATCACATCCCCGGCATGCCAGTTCATCCGTTCTGCCAGTAAAGATCCTGCCATAATCTGTGCGGAAGCGCCTTCTTCTTTTTCATCCAGCCAGCTTCCTTCCGTGATATCCCACCAGGAACGCATTCCGACCACACCCGCGTCCAGGCTTTCCCCCGTAGGAAGATCCAGATGATGGTTGAACCAGGTGCCTGTCATATGGATATCAGTACCTTCCGGCGTCTGAACCTGCGTGTCCAGGAAAGGAGTGAAATCTACAATATTGAAGGCCCAGAAAATCGTTTTCAGCCTGCCCAGCTCGTCCTCTTTCAGATATGCGGTATTCAGCTCCGTACCCTCGCCGACATCATAAATATCGGAAAGCAGGGAGGAATCCTTTGGCTTTACAACAATATTGGCTCCGTAGTTCTTCAGTTCCTTATTGACCTTCTCTTCCACGCCCAGGACAACGTTCAGCATTCCCGTGGCGAGTGACGCGCCGAGGGCAATCGTCAGCGCGATCAGCAGCATCTTTCCCTTCTGATGAAAGAGTACGCCGCGAATCATTCGAAACAGCATTTTTGACGTCCTCCCTTATCTGAATTCTTTTTCACCGGCAATCAGGTCCTCCAGGCGGAAAACAAGATTGCCGTCCCTGAATTCGTATGCAAGCGGAATAGGATTGCAGCCGCCCTTAAATCCGATCGTATTGATATTCATTACAACATCGCATCTTTTGCAGACAACCTGTCCGTTTCGTTCAAAGTATCCGGCGTTTCCGCACACTTCGCAGGCATCAAGGCCCACACCGTAACTGGCTGAATTCGGCTTCTTTACAACAATCCAGCGGACATCGATATTTTTGTCTGTACGGTACTCAAAACGATGAAGATGGCCGTCATTGACCGCTTCAGCCGGTATCAGGATCTCGCCGGCTTCCTGATCGGTGATGTAATTTTCAGGGGCGGACAGTTCCACCTGTTTCGTATCATTCGTTTTAACCGTTGTCAGGACAACGGAAAACAGGATAATGCAGATCAGGACTCCTGCTGCCGTTCTTCTCCGGCGCCTGTTTCTTGCTTTCAGCTTTCTCAGCTGCGCCGGATTGTCATATTTTTCCCGGAGGATTGTCCCCTGGCGGAAAAAGAAAACGGCCAGCAGGACAGTCAGTCCGGCAGCGATCCAGATAAACAGCATGGAATGATTGGCGGTAAACATCATCCAGTTTCCGATCCAGCCATATGTCTCATCACTGTATCTGACAGACCAGCCCAGCCATTTCGCCCTGTTGACCCAGGGAACAAAAAAACGCCCGAAGCAATAGACGGCAAAACACAGCAAATGGATATTCAGCAGCGTCGGAAGCCACGCATATGGTTTTATTTCAAACGCGCAGTTTGACAGAAAGCGCGAATAAATCACAAGAAGAATCAGAGCTCCAAGCCAGCCGGCCATACGCACAAGATAATAGGAAGATAAATAGCCCTGTCCCATGGTATTAAAACTGAACGGATACAGAAGCACACCGGGAAGGGAATAAAAAATAAGAACAGCCGACAGCAGCGAACCGGCTGCGCACAGGACTGTGCCGCCCGCTCCGGGAACCTGTTTTTCCTTCCTGCCGCAGCATACAGTCAGAACAAGGAAGATGACCGTCAGGGCCAGGATAGCGGCATAGATATAATGATTCCAGTGACTGGAGATAATAAGCTTTGTATTGAATTTGACAATTGCCAGGGCGATGGAGGCAAGGACACCCGCGCACAGGGCGGTACTGTGAATTGTCCGTCCCCTGCGTCCGAAAGCGCGGGAAAGCAGCGTGTGCATCAGGGCAGTATAGGTAACGGTCAGAAAAAGATCCTGGATTACCATCCAAAGATACTTGAACACGAAAAAACCTCCGTCATAAACATGCTAAATGCCGGCGCATCATCCCCCGCGGATGACGCGCCAGCATAGAAAACAATGCATTTACAGTTCCTGTCTGATTACCATTCCTTGACGAACTTCCAGCCGGTCCAGGTGGCAGTCAGCGGTTCGGTCCAGAAACCGTCCTTGGCTTCAACACCGGTCTCCGCGTCCACGTGGAGCAGGTAGCCGTTTTCAGCAGGGCTCTTGATGTACAGGGTGATGCTGTACTCGCCTTCAGCCAGCGGAATGTTGTTGCCGTAGTGGGGGCCGTCAGAAGCCGCCATGGGCATCATGGAACCGGAATACACTTCCTTGCCTTCCAGGTCCTTGATCACGAAATCAATGCTCAGATAGGGAACCCAGCCGTCAACCGGGAAGCCGTAGGGATTCTCTTTCGCGGTCAGGTCCACTTCGATGTGAAGGTCGGAACCTTCCTTGGGAGTGGCGTTCTCGGCGGGAGCCATATCCACGGGCTGGAAATATACCATCGCCATGGTCATGAAGTCCACATCCTGCTCACCTTCCACACCCAGTTCGTATTCATCAAAACCAGCCTCTTCTTCCGCCAGGGACACAGCGGAAACAGCGAAGAGCATCATAGCAGCCAGCAGCAGGGCAACCAACTTTTTCATATCAGGGATCCTCCTATAAACATGAATTCTTTTGTATATCCTTCACAGCACCGCGCGGGGCAGTGCGTGCGGGGTATCAGGATTGGGGAAGCTGCGCTTTGAGCGCGTTTATCCTTCCGCGGTAATGGGCGATCATGAATGTTACCAGAAGGATAATCGCCAGGATCAACTGCGGAACCAGCGTTTCCATCCAGGGATAGATACCGAAAATCTGGATCACGTCGTTTTCCGGAATTCCGGGAACCCGCAGCGCCAGGTCGAAGACATTGCCTTCCGCCAGTTCCTTGATGCCGCTGCCCAGGAAACTGACGCACATCACTGCCATCAGGATTGAAGTGGCAGTAAAGAAGACTTTGATCGGAAGTTTGATCGACAGTTTTGTGATTGCCAGGTAGACAAAGACCAGCAGGACGCATCCGGCGCCGAAGCCCGCCCATACCATTCCGGGGTTTCCTTCGCTGAGCATCGGCTGATAGAACAGCACAACTTCCGCTCCTTCCCTGAACACGCTCAGGAATGCCGTAAACGCAAGGGCAAAAGCACTTCCCTGTTCCACGGAGGACTGCACCTTTCCGTCAATAAACCGGCTCCAGCTGGCAGCCTCTGCCTTGGAGATCATCCAGTTGCTGACATAGAACAGTACGCATACGGCAATCAGGGCAGTAATCCCTTCGATAACCTCCTGCGCAAGGCCCGCACCGACAAACGCCTGCTTCGCCCAGGCCAGCACCGCCGCAGCGGCAAAGCTCGCTGCCACGCCGGCTGCTGCGCCGATATAAACATTTTTAACGCTCCTGCCGTTTCCGCTCTTTACCAGGTAGGCGATGATTGCGGCAATGACAAGAATCGCTTCAAGGCCTTCCCGCACGATGATGCCGAACGCACCAAGGAAAGTCAGCAGTTTCGGATCACTCTGTTTCTCCTCCGCGGGTGCATCCCCGGGTTCTGCCCCGGCGTCTTCCCCG
>JAEEGL011113859.1_pt1 | contig 13465 bp, 14 predicted proteins | sample 9134231 | NCBI WGS metagenome assembly JAEEGL01 (sample SAMN16246548, study PRJNA631951) | gut metagenome | biome: gut microbiome; feature: rumen; material: fiber-attached | host: Bos | place: Iran: Karaj | collected 2018-10 | reverse complement strand
GATGGCCCGCGATGAGGCTCGCCACGGCAAAGCCCTCGAGGGACTGCTGAACCGCTACTTCAAGAAATAACGAAATATCAGCAAAAAAGAAAAACTCCTCGGGATTCCGAGGAGTTTTTTTTGTGACCCTGCTGCGATTCGAACGCAGGACCTACTGCTTAGAAGGCAGTTGCTCTATCCAGCTGAGCTACGGGGCCATTGTCGGGACGCCCAGATTCGAACTGGGGGTCTCCTGCTCCCAAAGCAGGCGCGATAACCGGACTACGCTACATCCCGAGGGACAGTCATTAAAAAAACGCCTTTGTGGGGCGTTTCTGGCGGAGAAGGGGGGATTCGAACCCCCGGTACCCTAATCGAGTACGACAGTTTAGCAAACTGTTGGTTTCAGCCACTCACCCACCTCTCCGTGGATCAATGATGAATGATGCATTTCGAACTACGAAATCGAACTTCAGGCTCATTGAAATCGGCTGCAAAAGTACTAACTTTTCACAATCCACGCAAATTTTTTTTGTTTTTTGCCTTGATTTTGCGCCGAGTTATTTCTTTTTAGCTTGATTGGCAACACTTTCCATTTTCTTGCGAATCTCCTCCTGATCGCCCAAAAAGAAGTCTTTTTGCAGTTTCATCTGGTCGTCAAATTGGAAAATATAGGGCACGGCCGTCGGGATATTGAACTTAATAATTTCATCGTTGGACATGCCTTTCAGCTCCTTGACAATGCCGCGCAGGCTGTTGCCATGGGCAACGACCATAACGGTGTCGTAGCGTTCGAAAGCCTTCATGATAACCTCCTTGTAGTACGGCATCAGACGGGCGATGGTGTCCTTGAGCGATTCGGTCAGCGGAATCTCGCTGTCGGAGAGTTCATCGTAGCGGGGATCCATGCGGGGACTGCGCTCGTCGTGGAGGTCGAGTGCGGGAGGTTGCACGTCGAAACTGCGACGCCACAGAAGCACCTGGTCGTCGCCGTATTTCTTGGCGGTGTCGGCTTTGTTGAGACCCTGAATGGCACCATAGCTTTTCTCGTTTAGGCGCCAGCTTTTCTCGACAGGGAGATAGTCCATATCCATGGCCTCAAGCACCTGGTTGAGCGTATGCACCGCGCGTTTCAGGTAGGAAGTATAGCATATCTGGGGCTTGTAGCCCTCGGCTTTCAGCAATTTGCCAGCCTCCAAAGCCTCTTTGCGGCCCGCTTCGGTGAGGTCTACATCGGTCCAGCCGGTGAAAAGATTCAGTTTATTCCATTCGCTTTCGCCGTGGCGTACTAAAATCAGTTGTTTCATAATAAATAGGGTTAAAAGGTTTTCTGTTTAACGTATAACGTTTTACTGTGTTGAATCCAGTCCTCGTTCGTTTTCGTCAGGATTGTTTCTTCAGGATGATGCGTTCGTCCTTTTTCAGGATAGGGTTCGGGTTGAACGTATTCCTGTAGGCCAGAATGCACATGACAACGCCGAGAAGGATGAAGGGGATGCTGAGCCACTGTCCCATGTCGAGGATCATACCCTTTTCGAAGTCCACCTGGTTCTCCTTGACAAACTCGACCAACAGGCGCACACCGAAAAGGGCGATGAGCCACCACCCGAAGAGGGCACCGGGGCGCAACTTGCCGTCTTTTTTCAAATAGACGACATAGGTGACGATAAAGATTATCAGGTAACTCAGCGACTCATACAGCTGGGTGGGGTGTTTTGGCACTGTCTCACCGTTGCGGTCGAAATAGAATCCCCAGGGGAGATCGGTGGCAACGCCGTAGATTTCGGAATTGAAAAGATTTCCCAAACGGATAAAGGCACCGCCCAGCGCGATGACGATAACCATGCGGTCGACAATCCATACCGGATTCATGCGGTATTTCCGGAAATAGAGCCACATGGCAAGGAGAATACCGATGGCGGCACCATGGCTTGCCAGACCCTCGTAGCCCGTGAAATGCCATCCGCTGGCATCGCGGCCGAAGGGGAGGATGATCTCCAGCCAATGGTTGCCGGTAAGGTAATAGTCCGGCTGGTAGAAGAGACAGTGACCCAGACGGGCACCCACCAAGACAGCGATAAACATGTAGATGAGCAGCGACTCAAGGTATTTGGAGTCGACATTTTCCCGCTTGAACATCCGGGCGACAATGCAGTAACCCAGCAGAAATGCAAACAGGAACCCCAACGAATACCATCGCACACCGAAGGATCCGATGTGGAAGATAATGGGGTCGACGTTCCAATGGATGAAATTCAGCATAGTATTCTCAATCGAAAAATTACTTGGCGTAGTTGACGGCGCGGGTTTCGCGGATAACGGTGACCTTGATTTGGCCCGGATAAGTCATCTCGCTCTGGATTTGACGCGAAAGGTCGTAGCTGAGCTTGTTGGCCTCGATGTCGTTGATTTTGTCGGCACCGACAATGACACGCAGCTCGCGGCCGGCCTGGATGGCGTAGGTCTTGACGACGCCGGGGTAGGTCATAGCCATTTCCTCCAGCTTGTTGAGGCGGTTGATGTAAGCCTCGACCACCTCGCGGCGGGCACCCGGGCGGGCGCCGCTGATGGCGTCGCACACCTGGATGATGGGGGCGATAAGGCTGGTCATCTCCGCTTCGTCGTGGTGGGCGCCGATGGCGTTGCAAACATCCGGATGTTCCTTGTATTTTTCGGCCAGTTTCATACCCAGAATGGCATGCGGGAGGTCCGGTTCGTTTTCCGGCACCTTGCCGATGTCGTGGAGCAATCCCGCACGTTTGGCCAATTTGGGGTTGAGACCCAGTTCCGACGCCATGGTCGCCGCCAGATTCGCCACCTCGCGGCTGTGCTGCAGCAGGTTCTGGCCGTAGGAGGAGCGGTATTTCATGCGGCCCACCATGCGCATCAGCTCGTGGTTCATGTTGAGGATGCCGAGGTCGATACAGGTGCGTTTGCCTACCTCGATGATTTCCTGCTCAATCTGTTTGCGGGTTTTGGCGACCACCTCTTCGATACGGGCAGGGTGGATACGGCCGTCGGTGACCAGTTTGTGGAGCGACAGGCGGGCAATTTCGCGGCGAATGGGGTCGAAGCCCGAAAGGATGATGGCGTCGGGGGAGTCGTCGATGATGACCTCCACACCGGTGAGCGACTCAAGGGTGCGGATGTTGCGGCCCTCGCGACCGATGATGCGGCCTTTCACCTCTTCGTTTTCCAAGTTGAAGACACTGACCGTGTTTTCGATGGCATGTTCCGTGGCGGTGCGCTGAATAGACTGTATAACAATCTTCTTGGCCTGTTCGTTGGCCGTCATTTTCGCCTCTTCGACGATGTCCATAATGGTGTTGGAAGCCTCGGCTTTCGCCTCGTCGGTCATCATGTCGACCAGTTGTTGTTTGGCCTCGTCGGCCGTCATATTGGCGATATGTTCCAGTTTCTCGATGCTTTGCTTGTAGATTTTCTCAGCTTCGGCCTTGCGTTTGTTGAGGACATCGATTTGGCTGTTGAGGTTGTCGCTGGCCGCCTTGAGTTCGTTGCTTTTTTTCTGAAGGTCCTCCACTTTCTGGGAGAGTGCCTGTTCGCGTTGTTTGAGCTTTTGTTCAGCGGCTTGGAGTTTGTTGTTGCGTTCGTTGACCTGCTTGTCGTACTCGCTCTTCATCTGAAGATATTTTTCCTTGGCTTGCAGGATTTTGTCTTTCTTGATAACTTCGCCTTTTTCCTCGGCGTCTTTGAGGACCTGCTGGCTCTTGCCGAGCAGTTTGTTTCTCAGGATTGTCGTAGTGGCGGCGATACCGGCGCCCACGCCCACGACAAGACCTATAACAATCATTAATATGTTCATGTTGTTTAAAAAGTTTTAAAGAAGGAAAGCCTGTTGTGAGGCGTTTGGCAAAAAACCTGCACCGTCACCCTCCGAGAGTTATGGTAAACTCTGACAAGAAAGGATTTGAGCGCCGGGTGTCTCAGCCGTACAACCTACCCACCCATGAGCAGACTCGGTTTGTAAATGGTGTTGAGTTTACAAACTGTTTCGGGTCGGGTGCAGGTTATGCTCCAGAAGAGAGTCAATCTCTGTCAGTTTCTCTATCAATTCCGAATCTTTATATTTCAGATTATCTTGCAATTTAATCAATTCCGTCACCTGAGAGAGGGCCACCATCGCCAGAAGGTCCTGGTTGTCGCGATGGCCGTATTGTTTCTTGAAAATGCGGGCTTGGGCATCGATGAAAGCGGCGGCTTTGCGGAGGAAGGGTTCCTCGGAAGCAGCGATAGAGAGTTTGTAGTCTCGTTCCAGTATTTTGACAGTTACCGATACGTTTTCCATCTGATGGTTTTATTCCACATGTGTCAAGAGTGACAGACTCTTGTCAATATTCCGGATCAACTGATTGATCTTGAGTTTTATTTCTGCTGAATCGCCCTTTTGCACAAGCGTATTCCTAAGTTTTATGATTTGGGTTTCTTCTGTTAATTGGTTTATTTTATTATTTTGAGTATTAATTATTTCCGTTAATTCTTCGATTTTTTCCGTCCGTTCCAAGACCTCGGCTTTCAGTCGATTGTTTACGTCAATCAACTGTCTCACTTTAAACTCTATGCCGCTTAGCGTGGTCTCAAAATCGAACATGTTGGTTTCGGCTTCAAAGGTTGGGTTGCTTCAAAGGAGCCGGGCGCCACCCCTACCCTTTTCAGCAATTGTTTTTATTTTTCTTAGCGGATGCAAAATTACAAACTTTTTCAATTACATAAAACAAATTTTTTGTAATTAATTCACCCTCATGTGTTAATTGCTTATATTATAATTATTTAATATTAAGGGTATGGCCCATTCTTTCCTGCTTCGTCTTCAGATACTTCTCGTTGTATTGGTTGGGAGCGATAACAATGGGGAGCGTCTCGACGATTTCCAAGCCATAGCCTTCCAATCCACTGCGCTTGACGGGGTTGTTGGTGATGAGGCGCATTTTCTTGACGCCAAGGTCGCGCAGAATCTGGGCGCCGATGCCGTAGTCGCGCTCGTCGGCTTTGAAGCCCAGCTGCAGATTGGCGTCGACAGTGTCGAAGCCCTGTTCCTGCAGGTGATAGGCTCTGAGTTTGTTGACGAGACCGATGCCGCGACCTTCCTGGCTCATGTAGAGAATCAGACCCTTGCCTTCCTTCTCGACCATCTCCATGGCGCGGTGGAGCTGGTGACCGCAGTCGCACTTGCACGAGCCGAAGATGTCGCCGGTGGCACAGCTGGAGTGGACACGGACCATCAGCGGTTCCTCTTCGTTCCAGTCGCCTTTTTTGAGGGCGAGGTGTGTGGCACCGTTGTCCAGCTGGGTATAGGCGATAAGGGTGAAATTGCCCCACTCGGTAGGCAGGAAGACCTCCTCCTCCTTGCGGATCATGGTCTCGTGGGCGATGCGGTAGGATATCAAATCCTTGATGGTGACAATCTTCAGACCGTATTTCTGGGCCACCTCCTGCAGCTGGGGCATGCGGGCCATGGTGCCGTCGTCGTTGATGATTTCGATGAGGGCGGCAACAGGCTTCAGCCCTGCCAAACGGGCCAGGTCGACAGCCGCTTCGGTATGGCCGGCGCGGACCAGCACGCCGCCATTGCGGGCACGCAGCGGGTTGACATGACCGGGACGACCCAGGTCGTCGGCCTTGGTGGCATCGTCGGCCAACGCCTTGATGGTCATGGCGCGGTCGTACATGCTGACACCCGTAGTGCAGCCGTGACCCAGCAGGTCGACGGTCACCGTGAACGGGGTGCCCAGCAGCGAGGTGTTGTCGTGAACCTGCATATCGAGGTTCAGTTCGTGGCAGCGGTCCTCGGTAACCGGGGTGCAGAGCACACCACGGCCGTTTTTCAGCATGAAATTCACCTTCTCAGGCGTGATTTTTTCGGCGGCAATAATGAAATCGCCCTCGTTCTCACGGTCCTCATCGTCTACGACAATGACGAATTTCCCCTCTTTGAAATCGGCTATGGCTTCTTCTATTGTGTTGAGTTTAAATTCCATAAACAGTTATTGTATTTCTCTTTGAAACAAATTAAATATGCAAAAATACAAAAAAAGTTGAAAAGAGAACTTTTGCCCCCGTCGGAAGCACCCCGAAGAGAGGCACTGCCGGCAAGATGTCAGAAAGAAAAGACAACGGGAATCACAAAGGCCTTGGATGCCGGGGACTCCGGGTCAGGCCACATACGTTGCGCGAGATAGTGAGCCAGCACAGCCGAGCCCACCCCCACCAAGGCACCTGTAAAGACATCGGAGGGGTAATGGACGCCCAGATAGAGTCGCGAAAACCCAACGCCGGCGGCCCACAGCAGGGAGGGTGCCACGACATACCACTTGGGGTAGCTGAGGCTGAGCGAAGTGGCGAGAGAGAAGGAGAGCGAGGTATGTCCCGACGGGAAGGAGTAGCCGATGGTGGTGTGGACCGGCTGCAGGTCTTCGGGATAGCCCAGATAGGGACGTGGGCGGCGCACGCAGAATTTCAACCCTTCGGTAATGCCGCCGGCAATCAGGACCGACAGTCCGGCGCTGCTTCCGGCATGGAGCAGTGCGTCGTTGTCGAAAGCCCATCCCGACACCATCATCGCAACGGGGGTTGCCGGCACCAGCACCAAGCTGTTGGAGGTCCACGTCATTGCCTTGTCCATCGACGGGGTACGGCTTTGCTGCAGGGAGCAGAGGACAGCATAGTCCAAACCCTGCGCCCCGGCGCGAGGCGCCGCCAAGGTCAGTACAGAAAGACAGAGAGTTATCAGAAGGAAACGTTTCATAACCATTTGCAAATATACATAAATCTCTTCAAAGAAACAGAGACACATGAAAAAAATTCCTATCTTTGCAAAAAAATCGAAGTAAATGGCATCCTACATCAACGTTGTCGGGGCAACCGAGAACAATCTGAAAAACGTCACTTTGCGTATTCCGAAAGGCAAGATAACCGTCTTCACCGGGGTGTCCGGTTCGGGAAAATCCTCCCTTTGTCTGGACACCATCGCCGCCGAGAGCCGTCGCGAGCTGAACGAGACCTTCCCCAGTTTTGTGCAGCAATACCTACCCAAATACGGACGGCCCCATGTGGAACGCATCGAGAACCTGCCTGTCACCATACTCATCGACCAGAAAAAGCCCGCCAACAACGCCCGTTCGACAGTGGCCACCTACACCGATGTCTACGCCTTGCTGCGACTGTTGTTCTCGCGTGTCGGAGAACCCTTTGTAGGCTATAGCGACACCTTTTCGTTCAACCACCCCTCAGGCAGCTGCCCCCGTTGCCAGGGACTCGGCGAGGTCACCGACCTCGACATCCACAAACTGGTCGACTTCGACAAATGCCTGAACGACGAGGATGTCATCCATTTCCCCACTTTCACCACCGGCGCCTGGCGCTGGAAGCGCTACGCCTACAGCGGTCTGTTCGACCTCGACAAGAAGATACGCGACTACACAGAGGAAGAACTCGACCTGTTTCTCTACTCGCCGCAGGTGCGGCTGAAAAACCCGCCTTCCAACTGGCCCAAAAGCGCCAAATTTGAAGGCCTTTACCCCCGTATGTACCGCAGCATTATCACCACCAAAGAGGGCAAGCGGCAGCAGCGGGTGCTCGACACGATGGTCTGCACCCAGGAGTGTCCCGAATGCCACGGTACACGCCTTAACGAGCGGGTGCGAAGCTGCAAAATCGCCGGCAAGAACCTGGCCGATGTGGTGGCGATGCCTATCAGCGAGGCTTTGGACTTCGTTCAGACCCTCGACCATCCGCTGGCCGTCGACATCCGACGCGAACTGGGCAAGCGGCTGCAGGCCCTGTGCGACATCGGACTGGGCTATCTGACCCTGAGCCGCGGCACAGGCACCCTCAGCGGCGGCGAAGCCCAGCGCATCAAGATAGCCAAATACATCAACTCGGCACTGACCGATATGGTCTATGTGCTCGATGAACCTAGTGTGGGACTGCATCCGCAGGACATCAGCCGGCTGAAGAAATCGCTATGCCACCTGCGCGACCACGGCAACACCGTGCTCATTGTGGAACACCACCGTGAAATCATCGCCATGGCCGACCACATTGTCGACATGGGTCCCGGGGCAGGAAACCAAGGAGGCCACATCACTTTCGAAGGCGACTACAACCATCTGCTGCAGTCCGACACCGTGACCGGACGCATGCTGCGGCACCATACACCTTTCAAACCCGAAGTGCGCAAACCCACCGGATGGTTTCACATGAAACATGCCACGCTACACAATCTTAAAGACCTATCAATCAATATTCCCCAAGGTGTATTGACCGTCATCGCCGGTGTTGCCGGCTCAGGAAAAAGTTCACTGATGGAACATTTCATGACCCATTTCGACGGAAAGACCCTCTTTATCGGGCAGAAGAACATCGGTGTCAACCTGCGTTCCACGCCAGCCACCTATCTCGACATCAGCGACACCATCCGCCGCCTGTTTGCACGCGAGAACCGTGTGAGCGCGCAACTTTTCTCGTTCAACAGCCAAGGGGCTTGTCCCGCATGCAAAGGCAAAGGCGTCATTGTAAGCGACATGGCCTATATGGAAAGCATCGAGACCCCCTGCGAACTGTGTCACGGCAAGCGTTACAACGAGACCGCGCTACACTATCGCTACCGCGGCAAGACCATTGCCGAGGTGATGTCGCTCTCCGTCGACGAAGCCATCGCTTTCTTTGCCGGTCAGCCTTTCGAACCGCAGCTGCAGGCGCTGTCGAAGGTAGGTCTCGGCTACCTGCACCTGGACCAAAGCATGTCGACCCTCAGCGGCGGAGAGCTGCAGCGGATAAAACTGGCCGACAACCTATACCGGAAAGGCGAGATATACATCATCGATGAACCCACCGACGGACTCCATCTGGACGACATTCAACGACTGATGATGCTGTTCAACGAAATGACCGATGCCGGCAACACACTGATACTCATCGAGCACAGCACCGATATAATGAAACAGGCCGACTGGCTGATAGAACTGGGTCCCGGCGGCGGAGAAGCCGGCGGACGGCTGTTGTATGAAGGCGTTCCCCAAGGGATTGCCACAGCTGCAGAATCCGTGACGCGAGCCTATCTGGAATAATCCGATTCCTAGTCGCCCACGTCTACTCTATCCACGTGAGTTGTCCTGAAACGACAGTCCATTTGCCGTTCTGCTTCTCCAAAAAGACTTCCCCTCCCTCATAGACGAACCGGAAGTAAACGACAGCACGCTGCATCTGGGAGTCAAAAATAATAGAGGAAGCTTTGGGGTAGGTTTCATATTGCCAATAGCCGCCCCAGTGACCGTAGAAAATCAAAGCGGCCTTTTCAAAAAACTCCATTCTCTTCTGACTCTCTTCCATGGCATACGCAACTGTCATAATGCTTTCCGTTCCCCAATCGACATGATCGTCTCTCAGAAAGGCATTCAGCAACTGCACATAACCACTGGTCAGGTAGACAATCTTCTTGTTTGGGAAAGCGACATGGGGACGAAACGAAATATTTGAATCGACCAACGTGATAGGGACCGCCATCCAACTTGAAATATTATACCAGTCTGGAATAAAATCTGCATCCAGATTATCGTTTTCAATCATCCTCTTAAGGCTTGCCATTTCCACTTTCCGTGTACTGTCATCGGGATACATTCGGTTGATACGATTTGTGTAATAGTCCACAAGTTCGTTTTTTCTATAGGGAAGTATTTCTGTCATGTAAATCCCATACAATGTGTCCTGTACGATAAAATAGGGGTAATCCTGATACATCACCTGGAATTCGTTTCCGCCACACCCTATCTTATCCGGCTGAAGAGGCTGATAGAAAGCGGCAAAGACCTTATGGGCCTCGGCCACCCATGGGTTGGAGGCTTCGTTCCCGTTGGATGACACTTCATTGGACCAGTTGTCAAAAAACTCATACAGCAACGTCTCTGAGGAGTCCCTATAGGCTTTCTCCAACAATGCAACTTGCTTCTGGTTCTGTCCGTAGAGGACGGGACCCAAGAACAGGAGGATACAAAAAATCGTTTTCTTTCTTTGAAACAGCATCATGCTTAATGGATTATGAAAAGTTTTAAAGTTTAAGGATTTTAAAGGTACTACTGGAAAACCATGCGATTATTTGGATCTATCGTCACAACTTGTTTTCATTATTTACCGTCGCTTATCCATGACTGGTCCTTTAACTTTTCGATGATTGATTCGTCGGCCGGAAGCCACTGGACGGTGTCGAGCTCGTTTTTCGCGAGCCAGCGAGCGGATTCATGCTCGTTGAGGTGGAGGGTATCGGTGAGCAGCGAGCAGCGGTAGCAGTGCATGGTGAGGTGGAATTTCGGGTAGTCGTAATCCACGGTGCAGAAGAATGCGTCGACGGAGATATCGGCCGACAGTTCCTCCTGGATTTCCCGTCGCAGGGCTTCCCCGGGCGTCTCACCCGCCTCTATCTTGCCGCCGGGAAACTCCCACCCAGCCTTGCCTTCCAGGCGAGCCTGCTCTCGCTCGGCATAGCTGATGCAAGCATCACTCTGCCCTCGCTTACCCGCAGCCTTCCACTCGCCGTATCCCCGCTGTGTGGCGAAGATGCGACCCTCTCGGCAAATGATGGCGGCTACGACTTCAATGGTTTTCATTCCCGATGGTCTGGATAATACGCATAACTTGTTGGATATTCTGCAATAATAACGATTCCTCAGGTGTAATATTGTGTGGCACGTCGGCAGGATAGCAATAATTACCGTCGGGTGGCGTTATTTTGGATACAAAATAACACCCTATGAAAAAGTACAAATCCGCCATTATCCTTTTCACAGTTTTTGAGGCCATCGCTGTGGCCTTGTGGTTGTCCACGGGCAACCTGTTCTTCCTGCTTAATTTCTCTTATATCGGCTGCAGTCTGGGCATAGGCTTGGCCCTGTTGGCGGTGGGATGGAAATATGCGCGCGAGTTCGTGCAGTTTTGCGTCGGTTCCTATATGCTCGTGTTCTTGGGCCTGATATGCCGTGAGAACATGCAAATTGAGGGGTTCTGGTACTATCTGTTCTCAGGGGTATTGGGTGCGGGAGTGCTGCACTATGCCATCGCCAAGATCTTCGGTCCACTGCTCTTCGGGCGCGGATGGTGCGGCTATGCCTGCTGGACGGCCATGATTCTCGACCTGCTGCCGCATAAGAAGCCCGCCGGACCGAGAAAACAACTCGGCTTTATCCGTTACATTATGTTCGCTCTGTCGCTCGGAACGGTCATCCTGCTCATCGCCCTCGGCAAGGCGAACAAGACCACGATGTTCTACCTTTTCGTGGCGGGCAACGTGCTGTATTATGTGGTCGGCATCATCCTCGCCCTAGTGCTGAAGGACAACCGTGCCTTTTGCAAATACATCTGCCCCATCACGGTCTTCCTGAAGCCGATGAGCTACTATTCGCTGTTGCGCGTGCGCTGCGACGAAAGCAAATGCATCCACTGCGGCAAATGCCTGGAGGTCTGCCCGATGGACGTCGAGGTGAACCGCGATGCCCGCAACCGCAAGAACGCCACCGAATGCATCCTCTGCCAAAAGTGCAAGAAAGCCTGCCCGGTCAAGGCACTGAAGTAACAAAAAACGGTTTTGTGCCCTTGCAGTGACCGCCGAGGCCCATGCTACACGGAGGGATAATAATCCCCGCATTATATCGTTATCTTTGATGACGTTGCTTTGGCTCTGCCGACAACATGTTCTCGGTGATTGACTATAATAGTTTATGATATGTTGAAAATACTGATATTTTCAGGGATTCTCATCATTGTTGCCCTCATAACAAACGCAATAATACACAAACGCCCAAAGAAAAAGACACTGATACTTTGCGGAGCGATAATGGCATTCATAGCCTTATCCATCTGTGCGGCAATAATCCTCTTTGCCAACTTAAACAAGCGGTATGACGGGGAAACTGTCATGTATCCAACGACCGAGACTGTGACAGACAGTTTTGTCATAGATTCCTCTGAGATTGTAAACAACGCAATAACAAAAAAATAAAAAACTTGTTTTCTTTTCCGAGCCGAAGAAACGTTTTCGGCTGAGCCGACAACACCGCTGAATTAAATAAAGTAAGGAACAAACCGACGAACAATAAACGCAAATAGACAATGAAACTCCTGGCAACAAACAGGGCAAAAAACGAATTCCACTACGAACGCTCTTGGGCAGCATACCAAGGGTGCTTGTCCATCATCTTTTGCATGGGTATGATATTCATTTTGTGTCGCTATGGCTTTGGGTCGTCGAAGCCCATTTGGGTTGCAACAATTCTTTTGACGCTTCTGTCTGTCTCGGTGGTGCTGTACAATTTGGAAATCTATCTGCAGAACAAACGCACTTCGGAGACCATTTCGGTTCAGCACGAAATGCTGGTTGTTGAATATCGCAACCTCATGTTCAGACACAAGAAGGAGATACCGATGTCTGCCATAACGGGAGTGGAGTATTACGACTATGAGAATCGGGACGTGTGGAATCCCTATACATTGCGGATAGTCCATTCCGGAGGGCAGAGCTGCCGCATCGGAATCAGCATGACACAGGAAGAGACAAAAGCATTGGCGAAGAAGATTACAGAATTGGCAGAACAATACATATAACCCATGAACACCCAAATCAAGACCCTGACGATATGCGCGGCCGTCATTGCACTTGCCACAATGACCGCCTGCAAAAGCGACACCGCAACAACCGACGCCATTGCAGCCGACACTGTGCCCGAATGCACATCACTCTTCGACGGCTTGCAATTCAATGATGAAGGCATCGCTTTCATCAAGGATTTACCAATAGTGGTTGACGACGGAGGAAGGTACGACTTTAGAAATGACGCTCCCGTTTATGCGGGGAAATGGGGAGGTACTGCTGTTGGTTTCGATTACTGCGGTAAGCATTATTACATACCCATAGATGAGAATGTACATATAGACTGGCCAGGCGAATTCCCGTTCGCGGCATCCGTAACCATAAAAGTGTGGCGCGACCACGAAGAGTTTTGCTGGAAGGAGGATTACGAAGAGTCTTGCTACAAAGAGGGAATGGTAAGCATTGACCCATTTGCTCTTATAACTGACTTCTCAATGTAGCACAATATTAGCCCCAAAACAGAAAAGCGAGACCCGAAGGCCTCGCTTTTCTTTTGTTAGTTTGTCGCACTACTACATTTCGGAGAGCTTTTTTTTTATTCTCCGCTCCCGTTGGTCGCTATCGAAAGTCCACCGGTCTTTCTTCACCTTCGTAGCGCAGTTTGGCGTTATTCGCTGTATTATTTCTAATTTCGGCGGTGCTCATGACCTACGGTTGCGCTCGGTGGCGACCAACGAAGATACGAAAAATCATTTAACTGTGCCGGTACAGGCTTTGATGAACGACATAAACAACGGATGAGGGTTCAGCACCGACGAGCTGTACTCGGGGTGGAACTGGGTGCCGATGTACCAGCGCTTTTCAGGTATCTCAACTATCTCCACAAGGTTG
>JAEEGL010732137.1_pt1 | contig 13465 bp, 12 predicted proteins | sample 9134231 | NCBI WGS metagenome assembly JAEEGL01 (sample SAMN16246548, study PRJNA631951) | gut metagenome | biome: gut microbiome; feature: rumen; material: fiber-attached | host: Bos | place: Iran: Karaj | collected 2018-10 | reverse complement strand
CAGGCGGGAGCTACGGCGGATTCATGACGAACTGGATCATCGGCCATACGGACCGGTTCTGCTGCGCCGCCTCCCAGCGCTCCATCTCCAACTGGCTCAGTTTCTGCGGCACAAGCGATATCGGAGCATGGTTTGCCCCGGACCAGACACGCGGGGATCTGTATACCGACCCCGGGAAGCTTTGGGAGCAGTCCCCCCTCAAATATGCCGGAAACGTCAGCACTCCTACGCTTTTCATCCATTCCGACGAGGACTGGCGCTGCCCGCTCGAACAGGGGCTCCAGATGTATGCAGCGCTGCTGGACAGGGACGTCGAGGCGAGGATGTGCCTTTTCCACGGGGAAAACCATGAGCTCAGCCGCTCGGGAAAACCGAAGCACCGCATAAGACGGCTCGAGGAGATCACATCCTGGTTCGACCGGTTTTCATCTTGACTTCCCCTTTACACATCTGTATGATTTCTCCGGAAAGAAGGTGATGAAGCTGGCCGAGTGTATTTTATTCGATTTTGACGGTACAGTTTATGATACTGTCGAAGGGATAACAAGATCCGTGCGCTACGCGATAAACAAACACGGTCTGGACGCGGAGCTTGAGGATCTGCGCTGTTTCGCGGGGCCCCCTCTCGACGATATGTTTATGGAAAAATTCGGGTTCACCAGAGAAGAGGCCGTGCTTGCCACCAGAGAGTTTCGCGAACGCTACAAGCCCGTCGGCGTCTATGAGAGCACGCCGTTTCCCGGGATCCGAGAGCTGCTGGAGCACCTGAGGGCTTCCGGGAAGGTCGTCGGCATCGCCACTTCCAAACCTCAGGAGCTCGCGGAGCTGCTGCTGGAGCGCTCCGGTATGACTGAGCTTTTCGATGTGATCTCGGGCTCCAATGTCGGCGCGGGGAATAACGCCAAATGGGAGGTGCTCGCCGCCGCCATAGAAAAAAGCGGGGTCCCCAAAGAGGAGACCGTCCTCATCGGAGACACGAAGTACGACGTGGCGGGAGCAAAAAAGGTCGGCATTCCCTGCATCTGCGTGCGCTGGGGCTATGCCGCCCCCGGAGAGCTTGAAGCCGCGGGAGCGGACGCTATCGCAGAGGACATTGAAGAGCTCGAAAATATGCTGATTTGAAAACTGCTTTTTCTTTAAAAAAGAAAGAATTTGATGTTTCGTTTTGGACTTCTCTGCAGTATACTTAATCGAACGTGAAATTACAGGAGGATATAATGGACTACAGACAGAAAATAAAAGATTACCTTGAAGAAGAAAAAAGAATCATGGACACAGTCAGTCTGGATGATCTCAACACATTCATGAACCTTCTTGAAGAGACGAGGAAAGCCGGGCACAGAGTTTTCATATGCGGAAACGGCGGGAGCGGTGCCACTGCCTCCCACTTTGCCTGCGACTATATAAAGGGCGTCAATTTCTATGCCGGTCTCGACTACGACTTTGAGTGCCTCAACGACAACATGCCTACTATGCTTGCAGTCGGGAACGACATCAGCTTCGAAGATATATTCGTCTATCCTCTGCGTTTCAAACTCCACGAGGGTGATATGGTCATAGGCATCTCCGGAAGCGGCAACTCTGAGAATGTGATACGGGCGATAGAATACGCCAACGGGCACGGCGCAACGACCTTTGCACTTGTCGGCTTCGACGGCGGAAATCTTAAGAAGATCGCCCAGCACTCCATCCATGTTGCAGTCGACAATATGCAGATCGTAGAAGACCTGCACATGATAGTCGACCACGTAACAATGTACGTTTTTACACACTAAGCTTTCATATGATCGGAGGATAACATGCTGCAACAGTTTCCGAGATGTACAGTCGGCGGAATCTCGATGCCGAGAATGATAATTGGAACCAACTGGCTTCTGGGCTGGAGTCACACCGGAGCGGCAGCCGATGCCGGAATCAAGGAGAAATATCAAAAGCCTGAGGATTTCTATCCTGTTTTCCATGCGTATCTCGAGCATGGAGTTGATGCTGTCATGGGACCTGCCAGCGACCATGATCTGCTTGTCGACGCCATTCACTTCGCCGAGGACAAAGACGGAAAGAAGATCATTATTGTAGACACTCCGGTCTTGAATGTCGACGACAACGAGACCGCCCGCAGAGAGACTGAAAAGCGGATACGACGCAGTAAAGAGATCGGCTCCGATTTTTGTCTGATACACCATGTCAGCGTCGAGCAGCTCGTAAACAAAAACAGACGTGAGATAACCCGTCTGCCGGACTATCTCGCAATGATTCGCGACGCGGGGCTTCTCCCGGGCTGCGGAGCCCATATGCCGGAGGTCATTCTCTATTGCGACGCCAACGGATACGACGTTGAGACCTATATTCAGATCTTCAACTGCATGGGCTTCATGATGCAGGTTGAAATAGAAAATGTAGCGAAGATCATAAACAGTTGCAAGCACCCTGTGATGACCATAAAGCCGATGGCTGCCGGCAGGACCACACCTTTTGTAGGCCTGACCTTCAACTGGAACGTGATAAGGCCGTGTGACATGATAACGGTCGGTGCTGGATCCGCTGTCGAGGCTGAGGAGGATATCGAAATCTCTTTTGCCGCGCTCGAACATCGGATTCCGAACGTTGCGGGCAGAAGCTCGCCTGCCAAAGCACAGGACGTCCTTCAGAGGAAGCTCGACTACGATAACGCTATGTAAAATCAAAAAAAAGCACTCCGTAAATGGAGTGCTTTTTTATCGGGTTTATTAAATAAATTCTGTGGCTGCGAGGGCTCCGACTATGACTGCAGCATCGAGCAGCTCGCTCTTTTTAACCTCATAATATCCGTCAAATGCCGGATACACGTATTTCTTTAGTCTCTCCCTTATCCTGCCGATCAGAAGCTCGCCGAGATTGGCAAGGCCTCCCCCTATCACTATGCAGTCCGGAGCGAGAAGCGTTACGGCGTTTGACAGGGCGCAGGCAAATGATTCGGAAAAGCTGTCGAGCTCAGCGCAGGAAAATGCGTCTCCTTCTTTGGCTGCAGCTCCGAGATCTGCGCAGCTGATCCTCTTTCCTTCTCCAATAAGCGGATAGAGCATACTGTCTTCGGGGATATTTCCTGCAGTGTTGAGATAATTCTCCACTGCAGGGCCGCGGCATATCTTTTCCAGCTCATCAAGTTTTCCGGTGTGATAGTCGAAAGTCCAGGTGTGTCCGAGCTCTCCGGAGCCCCTTCCGGAACCCGTATAGAGTTTTCCGTCGATGAAGATGCTCCCTCCGACTCCAGTCCCGATATTCGTATAGAACATCTTTCTGCTGCCTCGACCGGCTCCGCATTTAAGCTCCCCATAACCCCCGCAGTCGCTGTCGTTTAAGACGCGGCATTTAATTCCGTATTTATATCTGAAATGCTCTTCGAGGTTGATGTTCTGCCAGCCGTCGACCTGCACGGACCAGATCACTGTTCCGGTATTCAAGTCTACGGGGCCTCCGTATCCTATGACAGCGCTTCTCGCGCCGTACTTTTTGATAAGTTGCCAGACATTTTCATCGAGCCAGGATATGATATTCTGGGGATTTGTCTTCTCACCAAGCTTTACGGAACGAAGTTCCAATATGCTCCCGTCGGGGTTTCCCACAGCGATCTGCTGCTTTGTCCCGCCTATCTCCATTGCAATAACGCTCATATCGTCAGTTCCTCCCCGTAAGCCTGTCTTTTACCTGCTGTGCGCTAGCTGTCCCTGTGCAGCCTATCTGCTGGATGGTTATCGAAGAAACAGCGCAGGCAAATTTTGCCGCCTCTGCGCGGGTCATCCCCAAAACCAGCCCGAGAACGATCCCTGCGGAAGCTGCGTCTCCCGCTCCTACGATATCCGTCGGCCCCTCCACATGAAAAGCTTCAACTTCAGTCGCTTCATTCCCGTCTACAGCAGTAATTCCTCTGCTGCCGCGGGTGATGAAATAGGTATTTCCTGTCTGTACGTTGAGGATTCCAGCACGTTTCTTTATCTCTTCCTCGCTTTCGGGGTTTCCTTCCGGGAAAGAGCCAAGCGACATAAATTCGAAATTGTTGCACTTTACAGTCATGTTACGGAATTCATCCGCATGGTAACGCGAATCTACGAAGAAAAGGACTCCTCTTTCCCCGTACTGCTTCGCTATCTCGTTGACCGCTGTCCGGACACGTCCGGTCATTATGCCGATATCCCGCTGCATGAACTGGTCCAGAATTATCACGGCAGAGGCGTTCTCCGCTGCTGTCTTAAGATTTTCAATGAGAGCATCCTCCACTTCACGCGCGGGAGCCCTGAAATCCCGGATATCCAAGCGGTTGAGCTCTGTGTCCGTGCCGTCCCCGTTGCCGCGCATGGGCTTTATATAGCAGCAGGTCTGCATATCCTCCGTTTTCACCATCAAAGAGGTGTCTGCCCCAATATCCTGAAGGGCTTTGACGAGGTCGTATCCTTCGCCGTCGCTGCCGAAGTAGCCTATGCATTCCACCGGTGCTCCGAGAGCCCGCAAATTGTTGCATATCGTTCCAGCAGCCCCGGGGTAGCACTTTACCGAGTACACCTGATAGGCTGTGAGGCCTGTCTCCAGGGATGGTTCGTCACGCTCCGGATCTATGAACAGATACTTGTCGAGGCAATAGTCACCGAAAACGGCTACAGGCTTCGTTATCTCCCCTATATTATCGATTTTTTCGAGTATCGGTGAAATGTTCATCTACTTATCCGCTTGCAGTATGAGCTTTGTAAGGTTCGGTACGGTCTTATTGTGCTCGCCCCTAACATAGAAGCTTTTTCCTCCATCTGCTACCGTCCTGGCGAGAATCGTCTTCCACGGACGGAAATAGTACCTTGGGTCGCTCTTGGGGGGTGCCTTTTCGTAATCGTCATCTTCGTCGATGGGTTGGATGTCGAAAACAGCCGTATGGAAATGTTTTATTTCCCTGTCCTCCTGTTTTGCGACATTTCTTGCCATCGAGAGGGCCTTGAGATAGACCTCAGGGCCGGCAACTGCCGAGCCGAAATCGAGGAAAACACCGTTTTCGAGCCTGTTAATGCTTTCAGTATATATGAGAAAATCATTGTAAGAGCAGATTCCCATAGCTGCTCCATCGCAGTTCGGGTGCTCATGGATAATATCGTTGCCTATCCCTATATGGACCGTGCACGGCACTCCCAGATGGTAGCCCATGGCGAGAACACTCTTTTCGCGGTACGGGAAATTGTTCTCCCAGATATAGCGCCCTATGGCCTCTCCCCATCCGATATTGTCCTTCGCTCCCTGCACTATGATTTCATTCATGAGCCCTGTCTCTTTCCAGAGCCCGAATTGCCCCTCGCTTATATACCTTGCAACCGACTCACAGGTATGCCCTATCATGGCAAATTCGAAATCATGGATCGAGCCGGCTCCGTTAGTGGCAAAGTTCGTAACAAGGCCTTTTTTCATCAGCTCTATCATACATAGAGCGTTGCCCGTACGAATCACGTGGGCTCCGTACATCATAAGGACTGTCGCTCCGTATTCCCTGCGCGCCTTTACGACTGCCTCGGCGATCTGCGGAAGCGCTTTGTTTTCAAACGGCTCTGCAGGCCCGTACGGGTCAATAAGCACCTTTTCAAGATCTATATCGTGAACTCGCTTTTCCAGAGGTTCTATCAAGAGCTTCGAGCGGTCAAACATCTTATACGGCATCCGTATCCCTCCTTATAATATCGCAGATCTCCTCGGCGTTCCGGAAATCCGGGATTATCGCATAAGCACCGGCAGCAATGAGCCTGTTTCTTTTCCACATGTTTACACCTTCGCGTTTTTCTTCTTCCGTGGCAGCTCCTATCGCCAGGCCTCCGAGCTTTTCAACCAGTTCGATCTCAACATATCCGTCGCCGAAAGATACCAATTCCTTCGGTGTAATCTTTTCCCGCCCGATCATATCTTTTATGACCAGTTCCTTTGAACAGGCGAGCATTTCATCCCTGGCTCCGTGGATCCCGCCTTCGAAAATACCGTCAAGTCCGAGAAGGGAAGCCTCACGGAAAACATCCTGCTCGTCGGTTCCGCTGGCGAGATAGCACTTTATGCCGTTTTTCTGGAGTAGCGCGATAAAAGGCTTTACCCCGGGCACCAGATAATCTTCAGGCACGGCGCTCCCGTCCGAAAGAGCCTGTTTTCTGCTCTTAATGCGCTCTTCAAGTCTTCTGAGGTATTCCTTTTTATATAGAAACGGGTCCCTCTTCGGACCTCCGCGTTTCTGTACTTCCTCATCGAGACGGATGCACTGATAAATCGTCTGTTTGCCCGTCAGATAGTCTACAAAGTCGGTCACACATCCCAGTATCTGCCCTTCAGTCTCGGATGTATGCGTATCTTTCAGGACTTCACAGAAATATGGGATCATAATATTCTGCCAGCCTTCACGAATGAGGCTTATGGTGCCGTCGAAATCAAACAGCGCATATCTTATGTCGAAGCCCTTCCAAGGCTTTATAAGCTCAACAGTTTGAAGGTCCGTATCTTTACCTCTTCCTTCTTTCCGTCATTTGGCCTTGAGCGCGGCATCGAAAGCAACTGCCGAAGGCTCGAAGTTCATCTTCTTTGTAAACTCGAAAGCCTCTCTCGCTCCGTATATACGCTCCATTCCGGAATCTTCCCATTCGACCGAAAGCGGGCCTTCATAGCCTATAGCGTTGAGCTCTCGGATTATACCGTCGAAATCGACATCCCCGTGGCCAAGCGAAACAAAATTCCAGCCACGGCGCCAGTCGCCGAATTCAATATGACTTCCGAGTATACCGGATCTTCCGTCAAGCTTTACCTTGACATCCTTCATATGCACATGGTAGATCCTGTCGGCAAAGTCGCGGATAAAGAGGCACGGGTCGCAGCCCTGCCACTGAAGATGGGACGGGTCGAAATTCAGCCCGAGTGTTGGTCTGTAATCGAAGACTTCCAGAAGCTTTTTAGTGCTGTAATAATCGAAGGCAATCTCCGTCGGATGGACCTCCAGAGCGAATTTGACATCGTATTTGTCGAATTCGTCAAAAATCGGGGTCCAGAGTTCTTTTATGCGCTTATAGCCCTCGTCTATCATCGTCTGCGGAGTCTGAGGGAATGAATACCAGTATGCCCAGATCGGCGAGCCGAGGAAGCAGGTTACGATATGAACTCCCATCATGCCGGCAGCTTTTGCAACCGTCTTCATCTCTTCTGCGGCCCACTCCCTGATCTTATCCGGGTTGCCTTTTACGGCGTCCGGCGCGAAATTGTCCAGTCTCGGGTCCCAGTTGTCTCCCACACACTGGCCTGCCAGATGGGCACCGAGAGCCCAGACGTGAAGGCCGTATTTATCGAGCGTGTTTTTTATATATTTCCTGTACTCTTCATCTGAAACGTATCTGCGGACGTCGAGATGTGAAGCTACGGCTATCTCGAGTCCTTCATAGCCTATCTCGGACATTACGCGGCAGACCTCTTCAAAGCCCATATCCCCGTACTGGCCTGTGGTTATTGTAATTGGACGCATTTTTAATCCTCCGTTCTTCATCTATAATCGCTGATACCCCGCGGAAATATTTCCGCGGGGCCGCGTGGTTTATCTTTTGCTTATCAGTATTTGATGTCTACGGGTCTGCATTCTATGGCTGATTCCTGGTTTGCGAAGATTACCCTCATTGCGTGGATAGCGCTCTCTCCGGATGCTTCCGGCTCTTTTCTGGCGAGTATCGAATCTACAAAGCTGTCTATGACTCCTGTGCTGGTCCTTCCTCCGGAAGTCTGGTCCTTGTTGGATGTGAGTCTGTCCAAATCGAACTTTTGAACTTCTCCGTCTTTTCTTTCGACTATGAGGGAGTATTCCGGGTCGTCATACATTCTGATGACACCGCCCTGACAGTAGAGCTTCGTGGAATTGTTTTCCTGGCCGTAGTTGGTCCAGCCTGCATGCATAGTGCCGATCACTCCGTCTTCATTCGTGTAGATGGCCATCGCATTGTCGTCAACTTCAATGGGCCTTCCGTCGGAGAATTTCTTGTCCGTTGTTGCGAGGCAGGCAAAGGTCCTGACTATGTCTTTCCCTGTAAGGTAGTAGAGAAGGTCGGTCTTGTGAACACCGAGGTCAGCCATAGCTCCGAAGGCGGCTGTTTTCTTCTCGAAGAACCAGGAATCTGCTTTGCCTGTCCAGCCCTCCGGGCCTGGATGGGAGAAATGGGTCTCGAATGCGACCAGGTTTCCGAGCTCTCCGCTACGGAATATCTCGCGCCCTTTTACGTGAGCCTTCGCAAATCTCTGGTTGAGGCCTATCATAAGGATCTTCCCTGACTTTTTTGCTGCCTCAAGCATCGCTTCGCAGCCTTCAAGGGTTATTGCCATGGGTTTCTCACAGAGAACGTGCTTTCCCGCGTTGAGAGCCTGGATACTCACGCTGTCGTGGGATTTGTTGGGAACACATACAGAGACAGCATCAACATCGGAAGCGAGAAGCTCTTCAACGCTGTCGTATATTTTTCCCCCGTACAGATCTGCCAGTTTCTCGGCCTTAGCTCTAGTCGGGTTGAAATATGCAGTTATTTCACAGTTCGGGTTTTCAAAATACTCCGGTGCATGTCTGACTTCAGTGATCTTGCCGCAGCCGATAAGTCCAATTTTTAACATTTATACCACCTCATGCCCTTTTTCTGTGCTGGACGTTCTGAAGAAGAACTGCCACCACTATGATTGCCGCGCTAATTGCGCCGTTGAGATAAGACGACAGGTTCGCGGCAGTGAGTATGTTGTTGATGATCTTGAACATCAGTATGCCGAAGAATGTTCCGGCGATCTTGCCGCGCCCGCCAGACATCGAAGTTCCGCCTATCGCTACGCCGGCAATGGCATCCATTTCCCAAGCCATTGCAGCCGAGGCCGAAGCGACGGCCGTCATACGGGAACCATACATGAGTGCTGCGATGCCGCACATTGCACCGGTTATCACATAGGTTATTATCTTTACCCTGTCGACATTGATACCTGAAAGTCTTGCAGATTTTTCATTGGAGCCTACGGCAAAGATGTGTTTGCCCAAAGCAGTCTTTCTCATGATCGTATCAAAGATCAGGACAAAGACTACGAAAATGATCAGGAAATACGGGAAGGTCAGCGGCCCTATCTTGACCGCTCCGACGGCGAGCTGGCGGAAACTCTCAAACAGATCTTTCCTTACCGTAAACGGTCCGCCCGCACCGTAATAGTTTATTACTGCGCGGCAGGCAGTCATCATAGCCAAGGTCGCGACCATCGGGGGCATGCCTCCTTTGGTGACCAGAACGCCATTGATAAGGCCGAGGATGCAGCCTGCGCAAATGCAGAACAGGAGCATGACCCAGGCGCTGCCTGTAGCGTTGAGGACCAGGATGCCGAAGCCTCCTATCAGAGCTACCTGCGAACCGACAGAGATATCGATCATGCCGGCGGAGATGACCATAGTCATGCCCATTGCTATAAGGCCTATCATGCTGCCCTGTACAAAGAGGTTAGTGAGGTTGTTCCAGGTGAAGAATTTTTCGTTGAATACACGTCCGAGTATGCAGAGAACGATGAACGACAGTATAAAGCTGTATTCGCCGGTCAGTGCCTTAAGTATGCCCTTTGCGGTGATCTTCTTGGTCTTATCCATTTGATTTACCCTCCAAATTTGCTCCGGTTGAATAATACATGACGTTCATCTCGGTCAGTTCATCGCGGCTGAGTCTCGCGTTTATCTTCCCTTTGTAGAAGACCATGCACGAGTCCGCAACTTTGAATATCTCAGGGAACTCCGCAGTGAACACTATGATGGCTTTTCCCTCTTTTGCCAGCCTCAGGATCAGGTGGTAGATCTCGAATTTGGTTCCTACGTCTATACCCTGCGTCGGGTTATCCAACAGGAGAACCGGGGCGTCGGTCTCCAGCCATTTGCCGAGAATAACCTTCTGCTGATTGCCACCTGAAAGGGATGTAATCGGGTTTTTCGGACTTCCGACTTTTATCGAGAGATTCTTTTGCTGGCGCGCAAATCTTTCCGACTCTTCCTTCGCGCTTATCAGAAGCTTTTTGTGCTTTGTGTTCAAATAGCCCATAGAGAGGTTATCCTGAACTGAAAGATCGTTGTGTATGCCGCGCTCTTTTCTCATTCTTGGTACAAGACTTATGCCGTTCTTCATGTACTTTCCGACGGAACTGACAGAAGATCTTTCCGGCATCTCTTTACCGTTCATAATGACTTCGCCTTTGTGGTCTATGATTCCAAAGAGGATGTCCGCCAGGTCGTCGGTTCCGGAGCCCTGAAGACCCGTTACCGCGAGGATCTCGCCCTCATGGAGATCGAAGCTGACGTCGTCTACGACGCCTCCGGAAACATCCTTCACTGAAAGAACCACTTTATCCGTTGCGCTGAAAACATGGTTGGCAAATTCCGAATCCTCGATGAAATGGCCTATCATCATCTCGGTTATCTTAGATTCGTTTATATCCTTGAACTGTCCGTGTCCGATAAGCGAGCCGTCTCTCATTACGTAGTAGATGTCACAGATCTCAAAGAGCTCCGGCATCTTGTGGGAGATATATATGAAGCTGACCCCTTCCTCCTTGAGGGAACGCATGATATTGAACAGATTTTCTATTTCATGCGTTGCGAGGGCGGTGGACGGCTCGTCCATTATGATCAGCTCAGATTTGAATAGCAGAGCCTTGCTGATTTCGATAAGCTGTTTTTCCGCCGCCGGCAGCGTTCCTACAACGGCATTGGGATCTATTTTTACACCGATTCTGTCAAAAACCTCATTGCATTTTTTTATCATGAGCTTTTTGTCCAGAAGTCCGGATTTTTGTCTTAATTCGTTGCCGAGAAACATGTTCTCGAAGACGCGCAGATCGTTGCACAGGTTCAGTTCCTGATGTATGAATCTGATGCCGTGCTCATCCGCTGTCTTAATAGTTTTCATGACGACTTCCTTGCCGTCAATAAATATAGAGCCGGAGGTGGGATTGTAAACGCCGGCCAGGACATTCATAAGCGTGCTTTTTCCGGCGCCGTTTTCTCCCAACAGACCTACGATCTGCCCGGAGTCGATCGTGATGCTGACATCGTTGACCGCGCGGACAGGTCCGAAGTCCATTACTATGTTTTTCATCTCAAGATGCATAGAGACTGTCCTTTCTGCTTAGCTCTTATTAAAGATGGGGCCGACTATGAAAGCCGGCCCCACCGCCAGAACTGATTACGTTTTAATCAGAAATCGCTGATGGAGTATCTTACCTGATACTGCTCGCTGGCTCTGTACTCATCAAATGTGAAATGAGAGTTGCCGGCGTTGGAAATGGAGAACGAAGGAATGAGGTAGCAATCGGAAGCCTCATCATAACCTGCAGTGCCTGTGAAGTCTACGCCCATAGCTCTCTCAACGGTGTAATCAACACACTCGCGGATGAAGGAAGGAGCAAAGAACCAAGTGATGAATTTGACGGGCAGCTTGGTGTTCTCGAACTTCTGAAGGTCGCCCTCGGTTCCGCCGACGGAAGTGATGAGCTTCAGGTTGGAGAGATCTGCATCGCCTGCATAAGCGTCAAGAACGTTCATGAGGCCGGCAACGATCTCGTCATCGTGGGTAACGATAAGGTCGAGAGCTTCGATCTCTTCCTTGGAGTGGCCGTTCAGCCAGTTCTCGAATTGATCCTGGGATTTCTCGCTCGACCAGTCGGTTACGAAGGTCTCATTGACCTGCTCAAACTTGGCTGCGTCGATGACGTCATCCATTCCGCCGGAGCGCTGTGCCGTAACGGTGGAAGCATCGCCGACGAAGCGGAGATACTGGACTTTGTCATAGTCTTTGTAGTACTCGGTGAGGTATTCGCCCATCTCTTTGCCGATAGCGAAGTTGTCACCCATCATCTGAGCTTCGATTCCCTGAAGGCCGTCGATAAGTCTGTCGTAGATAACGAGTTTGACGCCTGCGTCAAGGATGGTCTGGGCTGCGCTTCGGAGTGCTTCGCCTTCATTCGGCCAAAGCATAATCGCATCGACATCGCCCTGAGCAAGCAGATTTTCAATCTCGGAAATCTGGCCGGAAGGCTCGCCCTGGGATTTTACGACAATCTCAAGATTGTCGTTCTTCTCCATGAGAGCCTGAGCTTCCATCTCTGCGTGCTTGATGGATTCGCCTGTGAATCCGTGGTCACCAGCGGGGATTACGAGAGCTACTTTGTAGCTCTCCGCTGCGGGAGCTGCTTCTTCTGCCGGTGCTGCTTCCTGTGCGGGAGCTGCTTCCTGTGCTGCAGGTGCTGCAGCCTGGCCGCATGCTGCAAGAGCAAAAATCATGCATAGTGCGAGAGCAATTGCTAAGAATTTTTTCATGTATTCCTCCTGATTTTTATTTTTGCTGCGAAATTAATAATTCCGTAACACTTATTTAATTATAACATTTGCACAAATAATGTCAATGCACCCAATAATCAAAATTTAAAAAACCGACATTTTTCACAAAACATATTGCATATGCGGTACCGGTGCAGATGAGATAACTGAAGACACGGGGCACCTTGAAAAGATACTGTTCTCTTAAGCAGCTTTCTAATCTGTACATTGAAAGAAAAACAAATGCACCCAGTAAAAATACCGGGTGCATTACATTATGTTTTTTTATCAATCGAGAAGGTCCGCGAGCGCTCCATCCTTTCCGAGGGCGCCGCTCTGGCGGGCAAGATCCTCAAGCTCTGCTACCAGCGCGTCTGAGAAGTCAAGGCCGTTGATCTTATTCTCCTCAAAGAGACGGGCTTCGATCTCGCCGGGCAGGTAGATCTCCTTTACGCCTGTCGCCGTTCTGCTGTTCTTGAGCATCTCGGCATAGGCAGAGGCATGCTCCTTAAAGCGCTCGACGTTCAGGAAGTGCGCGATATCAAGAAGGATGACCGCAAAGCCCGTTCTCTCGGGCTCCATATCCTCAACGAAGGGGATCTCAGCGCTCGTGAGAGCGTCAGCCAGAACGCCTCCGAACATGTCGACGAACACGGCAAGTCCGTAGCCCTTGTGGCCTCCCGCGGGACGTACACAGTAGGCGACGTGCGGATCCGTAGTCGGGTTGCCGTCATAATCGTTGGCCCAGCCTTCAGGCATCTCCTTATCTTCGCGGCGATAGGCAAAGACCTTCCCTATGGCCACTCCGCTTGTGGAGATGTCAAGTACTATAGGCCGGTCGGGATTTGTCGTCGGGCAGCCGAGAATGATCGGGTTCGTGCCGATCAGACGGTCCGCGCCTCCGAAGGGCGCCATGCAGGGATAGGTATTGCTGACCACTATACCGATCATATTGTCCTTCGCCATGCGGAAACCGTAGTAGCCGCCGCAGCCGATATTCGCGCTGTTGCGGGCAACACCTGCCGCGATCCCGTATTTGCGGGCACGCTCGAGCACCGCGTCGTATACACGGTTGACGGCCACGATGCCTGAACCGCCGCCGCACTCGAAGGCGAGGGAGGCGTCCTT
>JAEEGL017283176.1_pt1 | contig 13466 bp, 9 predicted proteins | sample 9134231 | NCBI WGS metagenome assembly JAEEGL01 (sample SAMN16246548, study PRJNA631951) | gut metagenome | biome: gut microbiome; feature: rumen; material: fiber-attached | host: Bos | place: Iran: Karaj | collected 2018-10 | reverse complement strand
GGCAGGTTGAAGTAGTAGTAGGCCTCGATGCGGCGTCCGTGGGTGTGAGGAGGCATGGTGTTCCAGGCAGCACCCGGGTTGAGCTGAGTCAGTCCGAGCTGCAGCTGGCAGGGTCCTTCCTCGAGCACGTCGTTGACGATAAGCTTGTAGACGGTGCGGTTGTTGCACTCCTCCAGCGAGCCTACGGGTCCCCAGACGGCAGCCTTCAGCGAGCCCTTGCGACCGTCGAGGGTGATCCACTGGGTCTTGTAGTGCTGGTGGGCGGTGGCGCTGTTGAGGTAGAACTTAGCGGGTTTTGAGGCATCCTTGGAACGGAAGAGTACCTCCTTGTTCACGTCCTTGTCCTTGGCGATGTGTCCGCGGCCGATGTACAGTGCCTCCTTCGGAGAGAGGGCATACTCCTTGCCATCGACGATGACCACACCGTCACCCTCGCCGCAGTTGACAACGCCCAGCTCACGGTTGTAGAGGAAATACTTATCCTTGATGGTGGGGTCTACGTCGAGACCCAGCTCAAGGAAGTTCTCCAGCTTCAGGTCTTTCGTGACAGGCATGGCACCTCCGAAGATGAAGCGGTCGTAGTGGGAATAAGTCAGGTTGATCTCGTCGGCCACCATGACCTTCTCCATGACGAAACGCTCGCGCAGGGTCTTGGTGTCGTAGTGCTTGACATCTTCGGGATGGCAGGCGGTCTGGAAATTAACTTTCTGCTGGGCTGAAGAAACTAATGCCACGGACAGCAGGGCTAGGGAAAGAAATAACTTTTTCATTGTTTCGAAAATATTGAATTTAAAAACAGTCGGAAAAATCACTGTGCATTAGCACTTGCTTTCTCATCGGCAACGATATGCCTTCTGTTGATGAACATCATGACGAGGGTGAAGCCGGAGAGCAGACCCATGCCGATGTAGTCCAGACTCTTGCAAGCGCGGAAGATGACCCAGCCGAAGAGCGAGGAGCAGAAGTCGAGGGCGCCGGCCAGGAAGCCGTCGGGAACGTGGGCCGCAGCATCCTGCGTGGCGGCATACACCGAGTTGGCGGCGGCGGTGAAGTCTGCACTCATGTCGGTGACGAAATACAGACCGACGATGAGCGCCACAAGGCCGATGATAAAGGTCTTCACCACATTATTCTTCGTGATAGGCAGCACCAGGGGGAAGAGGTAGAACATGCCAGCCAGCGAAGCTAACGGCAGGAACTGGTTGCCAGGCAGCACGACAGCGAGGAACAACACCGTAGGAATCAGCAGCAGGCTGACCACCAGCGTGGTAGGATGACCGATGACGAGGGCGGGCGACATGCCGATGTGTACTTTCTTGCCATTGAACTTCTTCTCCACCACTTCCTTCGTCTTCTGGCTGATGGGCATCAGACCGTCGATGAAGAGCTTGGTGATACGGGGAATGAGCTCCATCACGGCACCCATGATGACACCTAATGAGAGGATGGTCTTAGCGGCATCGCCGTTCCACTCCTTCACACTCAAGGCACCTATCAGTGCTCCCACGATGACACCGAGGATGAGCGGCTCGCCCAGCACGCCGAACTTCTTCTTCAGTCCTTCGGCATCAATGTCGAGCTTCGAGAAGCCGGGAATCTTGTCCAGCAGCCAGTTGATGGCGAGGGCGAAAGGCACAAAACTCTGGCAGAAGGGCTGAGGGATGCTGATGCCGTCCAGGTCATAGTGTTTCTGGAACTTCTCGGCGGTCAGGTCGGCCATCACGAGCGTGAACATATAACATACGATGGCGGCGAAGTAACCCCAGCCGAGGCTCTCGCCCTGAACGAAATAGACGACAGCACCGATGAAGGCAAAGTGCCAGTAGTTCCACAGGTCGATATTCACCGTTCGCGTGGTCTTCGTCAGCACCATCAGGAAGTTCACTCCCAGACAGATGGGAATGATGAGGGCGCCCACGGCGGTGTTGTAGGCTACTGCGGCAGCGGCAGGCCAACCCATATCGAAGATACCCAGCTGCAGGTCATAGATGTCAGAGATGTTCTTCAACGGACCGTTGAAGTTGGTGGTCAGCAGGGCTGTCACTATGCCCAATCCCACGAATCCGACACCCACGTAGAGGCCGCTCTGCAGCGATTTTCCGAACTTGAGTCCTATGCACAAGCCAATGATGGTGAATAGAATAGGCATCATGACGGATGCCCCCAGAGAGATGATGTAAGAGAATACTGCTTCCATAGGAGACCCACCCCTCACCCTCCCTGAAGGGAGGGAGTAGTTACCTTGGTGGGTAAAGGATTTTATTTGTTAAACATTTAATTATTTATTTCAGGAATACCAAAATCGATGATGACAACTCCTTGTTAAATCAAGAAAACAAGAATCGATGGTGACCACTCCCTCCCTCACAGGGAGGGCGGGGGGTGGGTCTACTTCTCGAACGATATGCTTCCGCTTCCGATATTCTTGCCGTCGGCAAAGATCATCACGCGGTATTGTCCGGCGACGAGCATCTCGTTGACGTCCCAATAGACGGTGATGGGCGTTTCCTCGCCGTTATACTCGATGTCCTTGCGGATGCTGTACTCGAGGTTACGGTTCTCGAAGGGGAAGGTGCCGCCTCCGTTCAGCACCTCGCCCGTGGGTTTCAGGATACGGACGAAGATACTGCGATTGCCAGCAGCGGCCGTGACGTTGCGCGAGATATTGAAACTGATCTGGAACTTCTTCACGTCCTTGGTCTTCTTCGCCTCCTTGCCGCGTTTGTTCAGGGCACTGATACGCAGGCCCGTAGCATCCAGCTGACTGGCGATGGCCACTTTGTCGGACAGCGATTCCTTCTCCTCGCTGAGAGAGGATATCTGCTGCTGTTGCTGCACCTGCTGCTGGCGCAGGTTCTCGTTCTCGCCCATCAGCTGTTCGTTCAGGCGGTTCAGCGAGTCGATTTCTGCTACAAAGCTCTTCAGCACCTCGCGCATGGTTGCCAGTTCCTTCTTCAGTCGGGCAATCTCTGCGGCATCGTTGCTCTTGGTGCGTCGCAGTTCCTCCAGGAGTTCCTGTGTGCGCTGCTGCTCCTGTTCGAGCTGCGCCATCAGTGAGTCGTTATTAACCTGAGTCTTCATCTCGTTGTACTGACGGGCGAAGTTCTCGTATTCGTTCTCCATCTCGCGTTTGTCCATTTCGGCGAGTTCCAGCATCTGCTTGTTCTCTTCGTTGGATTTGTTGAGCGAGTAAATCAGGTAACCCATTCCTGCCAGGAGGAGGACAACAATGGTTACCGCAATAAAAATAATGGTCTTTTTGTTCATTTTCTCAAGATTTACGGTGCAAAGGTAAGAAAAACTTTAAACTTTAAACTCTCAACTCTCAACTTTTTCCCACATTTGCAGCAAGAAAAGGTAAAAAACTAACGTAATTGTGCTAAAACGTCTCTCTTCTTCCCTCCTTTTCATCCTTTCAATGACCATTTTGCGCGTAATGGATGCTCGTGACAGCCCCTCGTAAGAGTCCTACCATCACCATCAAACCTCGGCTCCTTTCTCAATGACATTTTTTCAAGCTCATCAATAGTTGCATTGTGAATCAGTTTCCTGCGAACTCCTGCTGTTTGATAACTCTGCGTAGATAATCCACTGCCTTGGGTGCCTCCTTGCGAGCCACGATCAACTTCTTGGCAAACTCCTCTTCTGTTATGTCTGAATTGAAGTCCTCCACCAGCTCTCTTGGTTCGCTCGAAGTATAAACCAGGATGAGTCCCTTCCTTTTCATCAGGTGGCGCAGGGATAGGATACCCTTGTTATACTTTGGTTTCACGCCCACGAGGTGCTGCATCAGTTCAAGACCCGGATCACCGATATACAGTTCATTCAGCATCGCTATCGAATACAGGACTTTAGCATCCGGTGTAGCCATCTCCAGCACGTTACCCATCTGTACATTCACAGCATCTGCTTCCTCATAACGCTTCAGCATCGCTAAGGAACGCGACTTCACATAGAGTGCTTCCTGGCATTGGTGTAAAGCCAGTACGCGCTCCGCATACTCCAATGCCTGCTCATACTGCCCTGCATACAGGCTGAGCAGAGCCACGAGGAACTCCGATGCCCAATGGTTCTGATTCATCAGTTCCAACGGAACGGCATTGATGCATCCAATCAGGTCATCATCGCAGATGACTGTATCGAGGAAACGCTTTGCCTGCTGCATCGCCTCTTTGATGTCACCTTCCATCGCTCTTTTCTGAACAAGGAGGAGATACTGACGTGCGGCTTCATCGTAGTCATGCTGATGAAGCAGTTCATAGACAGCTTTACCGCTCTCTATCTCGCTCTTGATGGCTCGCTCATCGTTATACCCATTGGCATACGTCAGCACCTCCCTGCTGGTATGCGCATACTGAGGGATGATGTAGCGGGAGAGGAACAGGCCGCTCAGCGAACGCACACGGCTCAAGGCGACATAGAGCTGTCCTCCAGCAAACATACCACGACTCAGGTCCAGAGCCATCTTCTCGAATGTCATGCCTTGACTTTTGTGTACCGTAATGGCCCACGCCAGTTTCAATGGATACTGCGCAAACGTGCCAAGAACCTCTTTCTTCAGCTTTCGTTCCTCGCGGTCATACTCATAGCTGCAGGAATCCCACGAACAGCAAGGAACCACGTATGTCATGCCGCCATCCAAGGTCACCTGTATCTCGTCTTTCGAAAGCTTTGCCACCCTGCCAATCGTTCCATTGACCCAGCGTTTCTGCATGTCATTGCGGGTAAACATCACCTGCGCTCCCACTTTCAGTTTGAGTTCCATCTCCACAGGTAGCCGCTTCTCCTCGAAACGTCCCTGCACCGTCCCTTCGTAGGTGAACTCCTCCGCTTCAATCTCAGCCAGTCGCTTTTGATTGATGGCATCTGCCGTATCGTTGCGCGAGGTGAGCGTAATCACCAACCCGTCTTCTTCAGTCGGCTGACATACACGACTATTCAGGTGCATCAAGTTTTCGGGTGTCACCCTATTCATTCGCACGTTCTCCAGGATCTGCAAGAACTGCGCGTCCTCCTGACGATACACCTTCCGGAACTCGATCTTTACCAGTCGCATCCGCTTGATGACATTCGCCTTATAGAAAAAGAAGTCATCGGTTTGGTAGAGATCACGCATCAGTTCGCGCTCCACTCCCTGCTTCACCACGGGTGGCAACTGGAACATATCGCCCACGAAGATGACCTGTTTCCCGCCGAAGGGAAGCGTCGTGTGCAGCGTCTTTCGCATCGTGTAGTCGATGGCATCGATGATGTCGCAGCGCACCATCGACACCTCATCAATGATTATAGTGTCAGCATGCACCAGTGTCAGTATGCGTGCTTCGTTCATCTTGCCGCATGTTCCCGGAGGGCAAACCTCCATAGGCAGGCCAAAGAACGAATGGATGGTGTCGCCTCCGGCAAGGATAGCGGCCACGCCCGTCGGTGCCAAGGGGACGAACTGTTTGCCCACCATCTTCTGCACCTTGTGCAAGAAGGTGGTCTTGCCCGTTCCGGCCCGTCCCGTGAGGAAGAAGCTGGAGTTGGTGTTGGCAATGAGCTCGTAGGCGAGCTGCTGTTGCTTGTTCTCTGTGTCGATCTTGTTTTCCGTGGCTATGCTGCTCATTGTTCTATTGCTGGTAAGATTTGGGTGAGACGTGTGTTGAAGTCAGGGTCAAGGAAGCTCTTGTAGCATCCGTCGATCAGTTCGCGGGCATGTGCCTCAATCTGCTCTGCCGACACACAGCTCCGCTGCATCTTCATGATGCCGCTTAGGAAGTCTACCACCATCTGGCATGCCTCCTTACGGATGAACTCCTCGTTGCGAAAGACCTTGTCGTAGTCACGCTTCTGGATGAGTTCCAGCCGATGCCCATTGAAGGCATAGAGCTCAATACCGTCGATATAGGTCCAGTTGTGGAACAGCCCCACCTTCTCCACGATGACGATGCGGTCACAGAAGCGGACGCCTCTGTAGTAGCGATGACCACTGCTGCTGTCGTGCTCGTCACAGATGAACATCCGCTGTCCGTTGTCCCACGACGGGATTCGGGCTCTCGCGTTGCCATATGCAGGCAGGATGCTGTCGAAGAGATTCTCGTTCATTGCTTTCGTCAGGATAGCCATAGGAGATCAGTATTTATGGTGACTATTAAGGTTTACGTTTCACACAGGTAGCAGGTCTAAACAAGCTGCCTACGTTGGGTTTCCTCAATCAGTCCTCGGGAGTAGTTGAGGACCTCCTGTGGGGCCACCTGCCGTCCCATCAGCTTCAGCTGTCCCGTGAGGAAGTCGCGAAGCATCAGGATGCTTTGCTCCTTAGCAAAGTGCTCGCTAAAGACCCGCCAGTCACAGCCACCCCAATACTTCTGAGCGATGAGGCGAGCTTTCTGTCCGTCCCAACAGAACAGCTTAATGCCGTTCAGGAAGGTATGGTAATATCCTTGGCCTATGTCATAATAGACTGCCAGCCGGTCAGAAATCCGTACGGCCTTGTAGTAGGTGTTCCCTGCTGCGCTGGTGTACCCCATCGTGAGGAACACGTTTCGTGCGGCGTTGTAGGTCAGTGTCTCGCTCGACAGAGCAGGGAGTTTTTGTGCGGCGATGAGTTGGAGAGTGTTGTTTGTCATGGTTGTCGAGGTTTGAGGGTTCCCACCACAAGTTTGCAGCGCCAATCCCGAGGTGGTTTCGGAGATTGACGCTGCAAAGGTACGGCGTTTTTTTGAAGTGTGCAAGAATTTTCTTCTGGCAGATGGTTCCGTTCTACTTGGAACCGTTTTCTGGCTCTAAAGATTGAATCTTTGTCGCAAAATAAGGATATAGAGCTATAGTTTCAGGATTTGTGTTACCACCTTCTTCTAGTACGACAACTTTTTGGCCGATGAGTCCTTTGCTATTTGCATCTTTAGCAGATAGGCAGATGTTGGCTTCACGTCCTATTCTTTTGCTTTTGATGACACAAATAGAATCGTTGCCTTCTATTCGCTCAATAACTCCAACCGTTTTACATCTCTCTCTATTTTCTTTAATATCTTGATGGCCTTTTATATAATCACTTAACCATAGAACTATTTCACATACTTGCAAAGCTAAACTAAATAAAATATCTTTGGGTTTGACTACGTATTTTTGAGCGTACTCATGTGACAAATAATTTGTTAAGTTTTGTACAGAAAACATTAAGTCTTTGATATGTCGAGGAACTATTTTATCGCTACTATTACCATATCGGATTCCCAAAATGTCAGCATTTCTTCCAGATAAATACTGAACACACTGGTTTATGTTGACCTTACCTTTGATTTCAGTCACACATTCATCAGGTATGATTTGCCATTTATTGGCTTCTAGGTATGTACATTCTAAGATTTTCCTCAAAGAATTGAAACTCTCATCATAATTAAATTTAGGGTTTGATGCAGGGAAATGCATTACTTCCATTATATCCAAAATGCTTTCACAAGCATTTGAATTGATTTGGTATAAAGCCTCAACGGTGTCCTTGTATAACTCCTTTATTCTATGTCTTGAAGAGGCATCAACAGTTGCTTTTAAATCAGCTATCAACTGATTTTGTCCTTCAGGATCTTTCCGATAAAAAGTTCCTATTAGCTCAGCAAAGGTTTCGTTATCCATTAAGTCTGGTTGGCGCGTAAGAACAAAATAAGGAATGCTTTTTCTCATTTTTAAAGCTTCTATCTGTCTTATAGCCTCATATAGACCCCTAAGATTAGCAGTTTCATTTTCCGATTCATTATATGCTTTTGCATCTAATATTACTGCATCCCAAGGTCTTTCATCTTTGAGTAGCAAATCCATACCCTCCTTCCTAGTCTTGAAAGGAGTTATATGAATGCTATGTTTTTTTTCACACATTTGGATGAATGGTTTACCTCTGGTATCCCATTCATCATCTATCCAAATTACATTATATCCCATATTTATACTATTTTATCGGTAAACATATTCTTACCACAGTCCATCCATTATCCATAAATATATCATAGTCCCCACCATAGTGCTCTACAAATTGTTTGATGTAGTTTCCACCAATGCCAGTACCCGCATACAAACCGGCCTTCTCTCCTTTAAGACCATAACGCAATTTATTCATGCCTTCAGGCAAGGGATTTCCATTATTGCGGAATTCAATCTTGTACGTATTTCTTTCCACTTCAATGGATAACGACACTTTGATTTCATAGTCTGTTCGTCGAGGATCCGTAAAGCCATGCTTCCGTGCATTGTCTATAATATTGTTGACAGCCCTTTGGATATCGTTAGGTGCAACATATAATGATGGAGGGGTCATCATAGCTTTGAACATGTTAGTGTTATAATCTATCGTCTCAAGATTAACCTCAGGCTCGGGTTCTTCGGCTTCTGGTACTATTTCAGGTTCTTCGGTATCGGGCATTATCTCGGGTTCGTCAGTATCAGGAACTATTTCAGGCTCATCATACGCTTCCAGATTGTCCTCCAGTTCTTCGTATATTTCCAAGTTGTCCTCTGGCTCATCGTATATTTCCAGGTTGTCCTCCGGTTCTTCGTATATTTCCAAGTTGTCCTCTGGCTCATCGTATATTTCCAGGTTGTCCTCCGGTTCTTCGTATATTACCGGATTGTCCTCTGACTCATCATGCACCTCCAGATTATTATCAGAATTATCGTATAATTCCAGATTATCCTTCGGCTCATCGTACGAATTGTTATTAATGCGCTTTTTGGTGGCATTGAAATCTAAGATTGAGGAGAAATCTCGATTATAAGTAATCTTGAACCCATCATGCTCATGCCTTTTACTCAATTGGGATAAAAAGTTGTCAATTGAGAAGTATGTTGGTTCGCCGAATTGTTCTTCCTTGCTTAAATTATCAAGCATGGTGGACAATTCACTAAGTGACACACGAAATTCGTCAAGAAGAGTCTCTATCTGCTTGCCAAAATCCTTCTCTGTCTCTTTATTTTCTATATAATAGCGAATCAGATCTTCAATATTGCCTAACTCGAAGATATATTGTCCCATATCATGCTTTCGCATTCTGACTTCATTGATGTACTCCGTCTTCTGAGAAGTAAGTTTCTCAGCTTGCTCATTATAAGCAGCTTGCTCATTTAGCAGTCGTTGTTTTTCATCAAAAACAACTCTCTTGTTCGTCGGAACGAAGATGTCATCTAAATGCTTTTCCAGCATAAATGTCTTGTAAGATTGAAGCTGCCTGAATACAACAGGAAGCCTGAGCAATGCCATAATAGCCATAGCGTCAAAATCATTCTTTGGACTAAGAGCCATTATCCCCTGATCTACGACAATGGGTTTTCCTGTCGCATAAACTAAAGCTGTGCTAATACCATCTTTTGATAACCCAAAAAGGATTACATCCTTCTTCCCATCAAGATAAGTACAACAACGATACTCATAAACGCGGCTTCCCTTCTTTGAATGGGTTTGAGCCCAGAAGTCATCGATGAACTTGCCAGATTTGCTAAACAAATAATCCTTAGAGCCCTCAATAAAAAGCGGATTATTAGGGCACTCCGCTTTCTTTAAAGTCGAAATCTCTAGTTCTCCTTTAAAGGTGTGAGACAGATCGTTCATCTCAACCCAAGGTGTATCCTCAGGCAGATTTATTTGTAAATCTCGAACGCGTGTTGTCAAAAGTGAGCCGAGAGAGGAAAGTGCTCGTGGCAGTTCTTCATCAAAAGGCCTTTCAACAACATAGATTTGAGGAAAAAGGAGATTAGGGTGAACCTCTTCTACCCTGATACTTGCCATTTTACGTTGTCCAGAAATTGGATCATACCCCTTGTTCTTTAATACTCCTTCTAATGCGCCATTATCAAAAATGACAGGATTATTGGCTACTTTCATAGGAATAAGATACATCTCATCGTTTAAGATGATGTTCTTAAAGGGCATGCCTAACAATTCGTTTGAACGGGAAGCCATATCAGCAAGAGGAATAATTGTATTTGATGCGCTATATGCGAATCTGGCATCAATCATATTTACTTCTTCAACATCGGCTCCTTTCTTGGCTATAATAACACAACAATCATCATAAAGATTCCTGCTCATCACCGGAGGCAATTGGATGATTTCGACGGCGGCATGTTCTTTAACAAGATTCTCCCAAAATGACCCCATAGGTTGTTTCACATCAGCATCCCACAGAGCTTTGTTTGGAACAATTAGTATCATGTCTCCGCCTTTCCGCAGGTTTGCATAAGCATTTTGAAGCTTGGAAATGAAAGCAGGTGAAGTCTCAAACTTCTCGTAATTCCCATAGGTTGAATCAGGGAACGATTTGGGAATTTCGTAAATAAATGCCATCACAGCATCATAGGAAGTCGGTTCACAAGCGTCGTCTATTACAACAGCATCACTGTTGTTGGCATAAAGTGCTACTTTAAGCCAAGCCCATTGTGCATAAACCTCATGCTTCCCGATTACCTGTCTAGACGATTTGTAACATTTATCGCAAAAGTCATTCCACTCTTTATCAAATGGAACATAAGATTCTTCACAGTAGAATTGACAATCGCGAAAATAAGTTGCGAACTGCCCGTAACCAGCAAATGGATTATATACTACTGAACCAACAGGAAGATTTACCCTTGACTTAATCAAAGAAAGGACTTCATTCGGAATAAGAACAACATCCTTACAATCATGACTATTATCATCACTCGGAGTTCGGATAATGTAATTGACCATCTCGCGGAAATGACTAATTAAGAAAGCTTCCTCTTCAGCTGAAAATACGGATGCATCATACAAGCCTGGTAATAATTGGTCTAAGACTTCCTTATTTGCATTTACACCTGCTACAACAGAGTAAAAATGTCCTAGAAGCTGTTCATTAACTCGTAATCTATTGAGCAGCTCATTTGGTATCTCTGGAAACACGTCAATGCCGATAGGCCCACTCACGCCATCCTCATGAAGTTGAATTGCTAAGTCTGCATTTTCTTCATCTCGGTGTTTCTGTTCCGCCTTTAGTTCTTTGGCAAAATCACTCTCCTTACCCACCTTAGTGCGGTAAAGCTCTACGAGGTTAATCACTCTCTGGATGTCTGCGTTCTGTACGTTCTGCATAGTCTCTTGTGTTTTTGGGTTAGTACTTTAAGATCTGCACTTGTGTCTCAAATGCGCTGCAAAGGTACAACCGATTTCTTAATGCTGCAAGGATTTCCGTCTCGCGAACGGTTCCGTTCTGCGAGGAACCGATTTAGTCGCTGTCATTATCAGCATTCTGTTCGTAGATATCACGTAGTTTTTGCTGCAAAAGTGCTTTGTCGGGCAAGTATAACTGATATTCTGCGACCATGGTGGGCGAGAGGCTACGGCTAAGGGCATACTCGACGACTTCGTTGTCTTTGTCCTTGCACAAGAGTACACCGATACTGGGATTCTCCTTGGGCTTCTTGACGTCGCGGTCGAGGGCTTCCAGATAGAAGTTCAGCTGCCCAAGATGCTCTGGCTTGAACTTTCCTGTTTTCAGTTCGAAGGCAACGAGACATTGTAGTTCCCTATGATAGAACAGCAGATCAATGCGGAAATCGCTGTTGCCAACTTGCAGACGGAACTCTTCATCAATAAAGATGAAGTCTTTCCCAAGCTCTAAGATGAACTGCTTCATCTGCTTGATGAGAGCAGTCTTCATGGAATTCTCGTTCTCGTAATCCTTACCACCCAAGAACTCCAGAACATATTGGTCACGAAAGACATGTTCTGCCTTTGGCGCAATTTCTCTCAACACTGGTGAGAGTTTTATGTTATTAGCAATGCTCCTTTCATAAAGAGCGCTGTCTATTTGGCGCTCCAACTGGCGAAACGAAAGACGGTCATGTACGCAAAGATCCAAATAAAACAGTCGTTCTTCTAAGGTCTTGCAACGGCCCATAATCACAAGATTATTAGACCAGCTAATTTGTCTCAACAGTGTTGAGAGTTTTTCGTCAGCGCCTTTATAGGTCTCGTAGAACTGCTTCATTCGCCAGAGGTTCTTGTCGGAGAAGCCCTTTGCTTCAGGGGCATTTTGGGCGATGTAGTCCGCCAACTGTTTGACTACGCCATCACCCCAGTCGGAAGCCTCTATCTTTTCTGAGATGTATTGGCCGATATTCCAATACAGGTCTATCAAAGCGGTATTGGCTATACGAATGACATGGGTTCGCGTCTGCTGAATCAACGAAACGACTTCTGCGAACTGTCCCGTTCTGTCTTTTTGTATTTCAACATTGTTGGCCATATTCATCTTTATATTGTGTTATTAGTTTTTTCAAAGTTTCGATAATCTGCTCCCTCAGTGACTGAGGGCTGATGACTTCAAGGTTCTCGCCATAGAGAAGGATGCGCCCTCGCAGTTCGCGGTTGGGCTCTATCGTCAGTTCCACTTCTCCGTAAGTGCCATCGGTATGCTCGCCGAAGGAGAAGGTTTCTTGCTGAGAGTGATGCAGGGGCTTGGTCAGAAGAAGACCGTGCTGGTATCTTGTCTTGGTGCGTATGACCACCTTCTCCAATTCAGCACCTCTCTCGTGGGTTACACCTATTATATTATTAAAGAAGCTCTGGTAGAAACCTGGCTCTGCTGGGATGTATTCCACTCCATCCACGGCGGTTACCTCTCCAACAATTCTGTCTAAAGGTACATTGTAAGCCTTGAATGGCTCTCTATCAGCTTCGCCAAATACAAACCAGCGCCCATTGTACTCCTTCAGGAACTGAGGATGGAAGGTCAGTTCAAATGGTTCTTGCCCGAAAGGCTGATAGGAGAACCTGACTACCTGCCTATCAGTTATCGCCTTGTAGAAAAACGGCAGTAGGTCAATATTATCAAGGTTCTGCTCTAAGCTTGATCGAATAATGACAGAACCACTTTCGGATTCCCTGTCTGTATCCAGTAGCAGTTGAGTGTTCTCAAAGTAGGCCGAGAACCAACTGGTAGGCAGTATTCCTGCCGACGCTTTGCAGAAAGCAACGTAATCCTCAACGCGCTTTTGCTCCACGGCCTTTCGTTCTTTAGCTAAAGGATCATCATCCACACCTACATAGCGATAAGCCTTTCCTTTACCAGTTTTGCCATTATCTTCTATACATGCAGGATCGTACTCTCTCAGCGCCCTCAACACATCTGGGAATGCTTTCTTCAGTTCACCATATCCCGACTCGCTACTGCATGAAATCCTCACATAATAATCTTTTGGCCTTTCGTGATATGACGCAAGGATATCTGCGTAAGTGATGAACTCACGCTTCATCAGTTCAGCGTATATGCGATGAACGAACTCTGTCCTCAATCCAAAGCCTGCAAAGATATTCTTTGTAACCATAAATCTATGCTATGAGAGGGTCAATTATTAGTTTTCTGGGGACAAAGATAGTGATTATTTTGCATTCAGAGATAAAAACAAGGGGAAAAAAGTGGACGAGTGGAGAAAGGAACCATTTTTGCATACTATGCTAAGGATTCTCAACCAGCTGG
>JAEEGL014662239.1_pt1 | contig 13466 bp, 10 predicted proteins | sample 9134231 | NCBI WGS metagenome assembly JAEEGL01 (sample SAMN16246548, study PRJNA631951) | gut metagenome | biome: gut microbiome; feature: rumen; material: fiber-attached | host: Bos | place: Iran: Karaj | collected 2018-10 | reverse complement strand
TGAATACCTTGAATCAAATGGAATCAAAAAATATTTAATCGATGCCGGTTCATCAAGTATTTTGTTAGGTCAAAAGAACACTGATGATGGTTTGTTTTCCGTTGGTTTAAAAGAAGTTCATAATACTTATATTAAATTGAAGAATTGTTTTATTTCATCTTCTGGTTTATCTCAACAAGGCGTCACCATTGATGGCGTCACATATTCACACATTGTTAATCCAGTTAATGGAAGTGCGATTAATGAAAACGACGCTGTGATAGTGATTTCAGATAGCGGGTATTATGGAGACGCTATTTCAACATCGATGATGATGAACACAGTTGATGAGATTAAAGAGATTGAAACCGCTCATAACATTAAGACTATTGTTGTGAAGAACGGTCAAATTGTATATAGCCATAAAGATATCGAGGTCTATAAACGCTAATGGATAAGAAGACTTTAAGAAATGATATTATTCTCATTGGTTCGCTACTTTTAGTAGCGGTTCTTTGCCTTGTCCTTCTTTTAGTCAATAGATCAAGAGAAAACTTAATGGCGAGAATATATGTTCAAGATGAAATTGTTGAAACAATTGATTTGTCTAAAAAAGAAGATGCTGATTATTACATTGATGGTCTAAAAGGAAAACTACATGTTCACACTCATGATGGTGCTATTGCGGTTGTAGAATCAAATTGTCCACACCAAGATTGTGTTCGTATGGGATATGTCAGTGAAAGTGGTAGACCAATCATCTGTGCTTATAATGCCGTATCCATCTTGATTGATGGTGAAGCAACTAATGATGTGGAGATTTAACAATGAATGTACGTAAGATTGCATTGTTAGGAATATTGACTGCCGCCACAATCATTATTGCAGTTATTGAATCATTCATACCGAGCATTGGTATACCAGGTGTTAAGCTTGGCTTAGCCAATATTATGATTCTCGTAATTCTTTATGAATTAGGTATTTTAGATGCAATCATTGTAAACCTATCAAGAGTAGTGCTTGTAGGCATTATTAGAGGCACTATTTTTACAATGGGATTCTTAATGTCATTGACTGGTGCGATTATGTCATTAGGAATAATGATTTTGTTCTATCTTGTTGTTAAAAAATTCTCTGTCATCGGTGTCAGTGTGATTGGTTCAATATTTCATATCACAGGACAAATATTAATCGCTTGGATTTTCTTAGAAACACACTATATCTTGTATTATTTACCAATTATTGCTATATCCGCAATTATCACTGGTGTTTTAGTGGGTATTGTCGCGCAATTAATCATCAAAACTGAAGTGATTAAAAAGCAGAGACAAAAATATAATTTTTAATATTTAAAACAAAAGTATCCTTATTTTTGTCTATAAAGACAATTTTTATGATATTATTTTTTTATGTTGGGGTGCATGTTATGAAAAAGTTTTTTAGAAATCTCTTCTCGGGATATTTCCTCGTTTTATTAATTCTTATCATTGAATTAATCGCTTTTGTCGTTGTCAATTTCTTCTTAGATGACATTGTGGAAAGCATTATCACAAGTGACAAAATCACATCTGATGGTGTGAGAGTTATTATTGGACTTGTCTATCTTTTATTAAGAGTAGTCATCTTCTTTATTGCTCTATTTATCTTCTTTAAAATCGTTAACAAACCAGAAGATCCTGAATTTAAGATTCCTTGGATTGTGGTCATGTTATTGATGCCATTATTTGCTTCCATATTATTTATCATTTTTGGCAACCATGGTTTACGTAAAAGAGATCAAATACTAGTGGATGCCTCTAGAGCAGCCTATAACGCCCACTTCAAATTAAAACCGAGAACAGAAAAGATTTACGATAACGAACTGGGTCACGCCGAAGGAACATTTAAATATATCAACAACATCACTCAATTAGGTATTCATAGAAACAACCGCGTAACTTATTACAAATGCGGTGAAGAGTTCTTCCCTGAAATGATTGAAGGATTAAAACAAGCCAAAGAATTTATCTTTATTGAATTCTTCATTATTTCTGATGGTAAAGAATGGGATGCAGTTTTAGAGGTCTTAAAACAAAAAGCTGCTGAAGGTGTTGAAGTACGTATCATCTACGATGATATGGGTTGTGGAGGCACCATTGATTCAAGGACTCCAAAGATCTTAAGAAAGTTTGGAATCAAATGTCATAAATTCCATCCATTTAGACCAATCTTATCTGGCGTTTATAATAACCGTGACCATAGAAAAATTGTTGTCGTTGATCACTTGATGGCTTTCACTGGTGGTATCAACTTAGCGGATGAATACGCTAATGAAATTGAAAGATTTGGTTATTGGAAAGACACCATGGTGAAGATTGAAGGTACTGCTATCAACAACTTAATTGCGACATTCTTACAAAACTATAACTTATGTGTTGGTAAAGTCAGTGACTATAACAGATACCTTACCTATGATTATGAGAAATTTGATGATGAAGGATTCGTTATGCCATTTGGTGATGGACCTGGTGGAATCGATAACGCCTTAATCGGTGAACAAACATATGTCAACATCTTGAACTACGCTAAGAAACAAGTGTTTATTTCCACACCTTATCTAGTCCCAACATATGGATTGCTTGATGCAATGAGAAATGCATCGTTAAGAGGTGTAGAAGTTAATCTGATTCTTCCAGGCATTCCTGATAAGAAGATTGTTTATACAATGGCGAAATCTAACTTTAGATTTTTGTTAGATGCAGGAGTAAAAATTTATCTCTACACTCCAGGATTTAACCATATGAAATCCGCGATTGCTGATGGCGAATTGGCGTTTGTTGGCACAATCAACTTTGACTTCAGAAGCTTAGTCCATCACTTTGAATGTGGGACAGTTTTATATAAATGCAACTGCATGAAAGAGATTGTTAAAGACTTCGAACAAATGATTAGTGTTAGTGAAAAAGTCCCAACCGATTTCAAGTTAAAAAGAGGACAAAAGAGTCTTTGCAGTATCTTAAAGATTATCTCCCCATTATTCTAAAAAACATTGCAAAAAGGCCATATTTACAAGGAATTTTAATAAATGAATATTAATTCGTACATTAAAAAGTTCGGAAAATTTACCTTTGAAGAAAGGCCTTTTAATCATGTTGATGCATTGATTCTTTGTGAACTATCAATGTTTTCTTTTGAATCAGTTTTAGGTGATAAAGAATCTATCCAACTTAAAGACTTAGATCTAGAGAATCACATCAAAGAAATGGTGTACGATTCACCAGATAGGTCATTTAATAAAAACCAAATTAAAGCAATGGTGGAGTCTCCGAGATATAAAGACTTAACTGTTAAATATATTAGAAGAGAATTCTCTGTTGAATTAGTCAATCAGTTCTATGCAATCACTATTATTTTCCCTAATGGTGATTTCTTTGTTTCCTTTAGAGGTACAGATATTTCAATGATTGGTTGGAAGGAAGATTTCCTATTAGCCACTCAAGATACATTCTTAGCTCAGCATCAAGCTTTGGAATATTTGAAAGATGTTATTATTAAAGAAAAGGGTGACTTCTATATCGGTGGTCACTCTAAAGGTGGTAATGTAGCGTTCTATTCTGCTTTAAATCTCAATGAAGAAGAAAGTAAACGCGTTAAAGAAATCTATTCTTTTGATGGACCTGGTATCAAAAAAGACATTAAAGAATTACCGGGCTATCCATATGTCATTGATAAGATGATTAAGTTTAGAACCTATAACAATATGATTGGTTCGATGTATAACCAGTTTGATAAATATAAAGTCGTACATTCTCCTGGACTACTTTTTGGTGGTCATGATGTTTATTATTGGCAAATCAATTCCAAGACTGGTGATTTCATGTACGCGAAAGACGTGTCTTCAGTATCGAAAAGATATATGAAGAGATTTATGAATTGGGTGGAATCATTACCAATTGAGGATCGTAAACTCGCAACAGATACATTATTTGTGGTTTTCCATGACTGCAATGATATATATGATTTAGCGAAATATTGTGTCAAAGATCTAATTAATATTAAAAAGAGTCTCAAACATTATTCTCAAGAAGATCAAGATAAATTAAAAAATATCTTTAAGACATTATTAAAATATTTATTTGGCTTAGAGAACACTATTAATAAAAATAAATAATATAAATAAGAACGCGTACACACGTGTATAAATATATTTTTCATAATTAATTGATATTTTTTTAAATAAAATCATTAAAAAATAATTAATTTAATATTTATTTTCATATTATTTAAATATTTTTTTAAAAAAGTTATTTTATATAAATATAAAATAAAAATAATTTTTAATAAAAAAATAAAAAAATATTTAAAAAAAAGTATTGACGAAAAAAATAAATAAGAGTAATCTATTGTAATCCACTCGGGAAACCGGTGGATGAGATAAAAGTAACGATAGTTACTTGTATCTCAAATCTAGGTAAGTCAGTCGACGCAGGAAACGAAGTTGATACGGCGGTCCTAAGGTCAAATGTCTTAGGTTAGCGACTGCTCTAGTACGGATTACTCCTCGTGAGTTCTCCAGGGTCGTTCCTCCCTTCTAAAGTGGCAGCTGAGTTAGAATTTAACAGCGTCAGTCCACCGCCCGACACGAAATCGAAGAGGAAAAGTGCTCGATTAATACCTTGCACGTCAGCCATTCACGCTAAGGTCAACTCAAAACGTGAAATAAGCTAAGCGAGTCCTCGTGGCAAACTTAGTAAAGGGGCTCTGAAATTCAGCTGGTCGTAAGACAGTCAACCAATATCACGACGTTGATAGTGAGGTTCCAGGATTAAAGACTTCTGGTTAATGACTGCTGACAGCTTGCTACTCCTTCGGGTTTAGCTAAACGGCACACCTCCCTGCTACAGTGGTCGCTGAGTTAGAACTTAACAGCGTAATCCCACCGCCGGACACGATCGAAGAGGCAACATCCTGATCCCTAATCCCCTTCAGGAAAACCTAATTCACACTTCTCAACATAACGTGTGATGATGGTGGAGCACTTCCAAAGAGATAGTTCCATCAATAAACGGTCTAATGAGTTCGAGACTAGATCAGTCAACTAGCTCCTTAAATTGAACGAGGAGCCCGTGAGAAGAAACAGATCTCACCTAATAGTTGCTCTAGCAAAGAGTCATCTTCCCTGATGACTATCGGTACAATCCTCCCTGATGCTTGCATCACTGGTCGCCGCGTTAAAGTTTGACGGCGTAAACCCAGCACCGGACATGACGAAGAGGATGACAGCCCTGAAGCTAATAACTAAGGGAAGCCGGCCACCGATACGGAAATTCAATTGTTATCGTATCGTCAACAAGAAGCACCACCGGCCTAATGGAACTTAACTTGGATTCACTCCTCGGAGCGGGTCACGGTTACAAGCGGTGTCGTGAGGCACCGCTTTCTTTTTGCTCGTAAACTATGTTTATTTAGTGTAATCTTAAAGTGGGGGAAGACATCAATGCCTGCTGCCTTAAACAAGTTTACTGATGAATTAGCACGCAATAACGGCGTTGATTCTTTAAAGAGCGCGTTTAAGAATCTCGCAAGAGAATATAGAATAGGAAAAGTTGAAATCGTTGATAACACTAGTGTTATCAACATTTTTGAATCTGGATTCTTTTCTCGTGATCGCGTGATTAACGTCAGAGAAGAAAGCTTGTGCATTTATGCCTATCAAGATGGTTCTATTAGAAACTGGAACGTCGCAGAAATTAAAACCTTATTAGCGATTGCGTTAACGTTTTATAAAAACTTCCGTTTGAATAAACAATTATCTGACGCACCATACACACAATTTATGTCCGGTTTACCAAACGCTATTGGTCTTAATAAGATTGTCATGGAAACACGTAAGCCAGAAGAATTAATTGGCCATTATTGTGTTGTTGCGTTTAATATCAAAGGCTTCAGCCTTATTAATAAATTTAGATCCACAAACTATGGAGATTTAGCCATTCAATTATTCGCTACTGAAGTACAAAAGTTGATGCATGAAGGCGAGATATTATCTCACCATGGATCTGATTGCTTTATTGCATTAATTAGAAAAGAACACGTTGATGATTTTATTAAAGAATTAAATCCAATCACCATTAACTTAAAGACAAAAGACTCTGATCAAGACACGTTTATATCTTTGTTTAACACGATAGGCATAGTGGATGTTGACGCTCCATATGAAGTGTTTGCCACATATATTACTGATTCCTTAGTTGCGGTTTCTCATGGCAAGATTATTAGATCTCCAGTTGTGAGATTAGACGCTCAATTAAAGAAAGACATTCAAACATCTAAAAATATTGAATTAAGTATCGATGATGAAATTAAGCAAGGAACAATTGTCACTTATTATCAACCTAAGGTTGATGCAAGAACTGGATATATTGTTGGTACTGAAGCTTTAGCGAGATGGGAAAAGAATAATACAGTTATTTCTCCTGGTGTCTTTATTCCTGTCTTAGAAAAGTCCGGTGATATTTATAAGTTAGACTTATTTATCTTAGAGAAAGCTTGCCAAGACATTTCTAATTACAGAAAACTCGGCCATAAGACCGTTCCACTTTCAGTTAACATCTCTAGAATTGATTTGTTATTACCAGGCTTCTATAGAGAGATTGTTAAAACAATCAAGAAATACGATTTGAAGTATGAAGATATCGTTATTGAAGTGACTGAAACATCTAACTTAGATGAAAAAGAAAGAATGGCGGAGTTTGTCTCCTATTTAAAAGAACATAACATTAAAACATCTCTAGATGACTTTGGTACAGGTTACTCAACATTATCTGCTTTAAGAGACTTTGAAGTTGATGAAATTAAATTAGATCGCTCGTTCATCAATAGAAAATATACGAATAAGGATTCAATCCTTTTAACCAGTATCTTTGAGATGGCTAATAAGCTTGGTATTGATGTAGTGGTGGAAGGAATTGAAACAGTTGACCAGTTAAAATACTTCAAAGAATTAGGTGCAACAGTGGTGCAAGGATTCTACTTTGATAAGCCATTACCAAAGGTTGAATTTGAAGCAAGACTAAGGCAAAAGAAATACACTAAAGAATTGTAAAAATACTGCAAAAATAAAGAAAATAACCGGGTTTTGCCGGTTATTTTTGATGTTTTGCTAACACATCTTCGTAAATCTTAATGATCTGTTTAATCGAATAATCGATGTTATATTTATCACCAAGACCGATGTATTTTTTAGCTTCTTCTTTTCTTTCTTGTGGACGATCAAGCCAATAGTCAATTTTATCTGCAAGATCTTTTGGATCTCTTTCTTTAAATTTAGATTTTTCAGATAAAGCGAATTGACTTGTCGCGGTATGTTTGCCTTCTGCAATAATTGGAACAATACCAATTTGAATAGCTTCCATGCAGGAGAGACCTTCAACTTCGATGAATGCGCAATGGATGTATAAGTCAACGGTTAAGGAAATCTTTTGTAATTCATCTAAGGAGTAGAAACCAAAGATTGGTGGGTTCTTAATGACGCCCTTCTTCACTAAGACCGCTGCTAAGTGTCTGAGTTTCTTCTTTTGTGGACCTCTACCGCAGAAGATTAATTGAATATCATCCGCGTATTTAGAATATTTCATCGCGTTTAATAATGTTTTTAAGTCTTTTTCGTTAGAGTATCTACCGATAGTGATGACATTATATTTACCATGACCGACTTTAATTGCGGATTCCTTATCTCTTCTTGTTAATAAGTCTTCTCTGACTAAACCATTGGAGATCACTCTTAATTCCGCTTTGAAGTGGTGTCTTTCTAATCTTTCTCTGACGTTTTCAGTTGGACATTGAACGATTTCACATTTATCAAAGACTGTGTGCTGCCACATTCTCATTGTGAAGCCATTAAAGATACGGCTCTTTTGTAAACCGACTGAGGCAAATAAGTTTTCTGGATGTAAGTGATAGGTACCAACGCATGGTTTACCTAATTTTTGTGCAATCTTACATGTCACCATTTGAATAACGAATGGTTCTTCAATGTGGATGATATCAGCCCATTCAACAGCTTCGGTAATGATATCCTTTTCTGCTTTAGAGAATGAATATCCTTGTTTTCTAATTAACTTATCAAAGAATGGAAAACGATAGTCCTGTAATAAGAACTCTGGCTCTGGTCCTTCTGGATCTGGGTTTGGTCCGGATAAGATCTTCACATCTAATCCAGCTTCTTTTAGTTTTCTAACAGTTCTTCTCGCTGATCCGGATAGACCATTCCCCTTAGCGTAGAAGTTGTTAACGACAAATAATACTTTCATAACGTTTACAATGTGACACCCCCATTTATAGAAGATGGGGCTTCCCACTCAAGAAATCTAATGATTTCAGTATCAATGGGCTATCCCCGAGAGTCCCTCGGTTAATGATATTTTATATCAAGATTTCCAAATTGTAAAAATTAGTTTTAATTAGAAGGATTAAGCATCATTCTTATTCCTTCTTTTTTAATGTTAACCGCGGCATTTATGTCGCGATTATGTTTGACACCACAATTTGGACAAACCCATGTTTTGTTTTGCAATAGCAAATCAATGTTGCGATATCCACATTCTGAGCAAAGCTGACTAGATGGGAAATATCTGTTTACCTTCACTAACTTCTTGTTTAACCACTCTAACTTATATTTAAGTTGATTAAGGAAAACTCCATATCCCAAATCATTAATAACGGGACCTAATTTAAATCCTTCTTTTCTTTTAGACATTTCTTGCAAATCAAGATCTTCCACAAAAACATAGTCATATTTATTCGCAATATATCGACTTGCTTTGTGAAGGTAGTTTTTTCTTTGGTTAGTAATTCTTTCGTGAATATTAGCTATTTTTAAAAGTTGCTCTTGATAATTGTTGCTGCCTTTTATCATGTGGGATAGTTTTCTTTGCTCTCTTGCCAAATTTGTGAGTGATTTTTCGTAATATTTTGGCATGTTTTCTTTCACTTCAGAATCGCTAATGAACAGATTCGTTAAAGAGAAATCTAGACCAATTGAATTTGAAGAATCTAAAACATCTTTATTAAATTCTTTATACTCCTGATATTCTTCTTCACCAATTAGAGCAACATAATAATGTTTTCCGATTCGAGAAACACTCACCATTGAGTATTGGAATGATTTTGGTATATTACGATGATAAACAAATCTAACTTTACCGATTTTAGGAATTTGGATTTCGTTCCTTTCGATACGGATAGAGTTATTTATATTCATGGTAATGTAACCATAATCATTCTTTTTCTTTTTAAATTTTGGAAAGTCTGATTGGTGCCTAAAAAAGTTCTTATAAGCATCACATAGGTGAATAACAGTTTGTTGTAACGCGACAGAATCGACCTCATTTAAATACGGATATTTTTCTTTATGTTTTGGTAGAAGCTTAATTAATTCGAATTTGTTGATTTTATAGTTATGATCCTTCTCGTATTCTTTTTTGCATAATGAAAGAAAGTCATTATAGACTTGACGTGAACAACCTAAAGTCTTCTCAATCAATTGTTTTTGAGAATCGTTGGGGTATAAACGAAAACGATAAGTTCTTTTAACTATCTTCATAAGTATTAATTATCACTACTAGATATCAATTAATTGATATCTCATCCACAATTATATTATATCAAATATATGAAGGTTTTTATAGATTTTTCTTTATTTTTTAAATTGTTTTTTAAATTTATTCCCCAAACATAGAGATGTCCATCAATTAGTTGTTTTAGTTGTCTTCTTTGACGATGTAATAAATGTATAGGATTATTCATGTCTTTTTAGAAATATATTTTTTTCTCCAGAATAGTTTTTTATACTAAAGTAAATGAAGACCTTAAAGACAATCTGGCAAAAAATCAGAGATATTTTTGGTTTTAGAAAAAACACCAAATACGTTGGCGATTATTTAGATACGGCAAATATGCGTTCTGGTATCTATATGTCCGCCATTATTTTTGTTTTGGAAATATGGTTACTCTTTAGACAGACTGATAAATATATCATTCCGCAAATTCAAGCCGGTAATCCATTCTTTAAAACTGTATTTGTTAATACATCTAACTTCTGGTTATTGTTATCTCTTGGTTTAGCGATGTTCTTCTATTCATTCTTCTATGTGAATAATAAGAAATCGTTTGTTAGATTAATCATTGCTTTAGCCGCAGCAGGTTTCTCTATTGTTATCTGTTGCATGATGCCATTTGAATTTAAATATGAGGCTATTAAGTTTAAAGGCGGAACCTCAGATGTTAAAGCATTGTTAAAGATACTTTTATATGCCTCCATCTTCTTATTTGATTTATCAGTAATATTAGCAACTATCTTTAGATATAAAGGCGGTAAGAACAAAGTCATCTTATCGATGGCGGTTATTTCCTTATTCGCTCTTGCCTGTTTAATCTTTGGTGTGATGGTCTCCTATGGAGATTTCGTCAGTAGTGCAAAGTTCGATAGTGGTGAATATCAACATAAACAAATCATCTGCTTCTTAATGATGGCAATCTATGTTGGATGCTTACTAGTTTGGAAGCCATATATTTCTATTGGTATCTTAGGTGCAATATTCTTAGGATTCTATTTCTTATTAAATTCCGCAGGTGATATTAGAGAATTACCAGAAGGTGACGAAGTCAACTACATCACATTCTTCATCTCCTTAACAATGGTGTCCATATCTATGTATGACCAACGTGTTGTAGAAGCTAAGAAAGACGAAGAACTTGAATTACTAGCGACAAGAGATACCTTAACTGGCTTATATGCTTTTGAATATTTCAACACCTTGATTGGTAAAAGATTGAAAGATGATGACACTAAAGTGGATGAATGGATTTATCTGTTTATGGATATCACGAGTTTCAAAATCTTTAATGACCAAAGAGGTTTTGAAGAAGGTAATAAATTCTTAAAAGAAGTTGGGCAAGTGCTTTCTAATACATTCACTAAAGGACTTATTTCTCGTCAATCAGATGACCACTATGTGGTATTTGCATTCAATGAAAATATCGAAGAAAAATTAAACTACATAAACGCTGAAATTGAACACCTAGATTTAGACATTAGACCAGGTATTAAAGTCGGTGGTTATGTCCTTAGAGATAAGAATGAAGATCCGCACCAATCTGTGGAAAGAGCACGCTATGCATGTAGTGAATTAAAAGTGCACGGAACAGGCAATTTCTTAAAATATGACTCAGAAATGCACGATAATTACCGTTTAGTGCAATACATTGTCCGTCATATTGATGAGGCAGTTGAGAAGGAATATATCAAGGCTTACTACCAACCAGTCATGTGGTCAAAAGACTCCAAATTATGTGGTTGTGAAGCCCTTGCTAGATGGATCGATCCAAAGTATGGATTTTTATCCCCTGGTAAGTTTGTTCCTGCTTTAGAAGATGCTCAATTAATTCATAAATTAGATATCGCTGTTTTACGTATTGTTTGCCAAGACATTAAGAGAAATATTGAGAATGGTTTACCACTTATTCCAGTGTCCATTAACTTCTCTAGATTAGACTTCGTTGTTATGGATGTAGTAAAAGTGATTGATGACACAATTAATGAATTTGGTATCCCTCACAATTTATTCCATGTTGAGATTACTGAATCAGCTTTAATGAATGACCACGATATCTTAAAGAGTGCGGTAAAGAGACTTCATGAATTAGGCTATGAAGTATGGTTAGATGACTTCGGTAGTGGTTATAGTTCCTTTAACGTATTAAAAGACTTTGAATTTGATATGTTAAAACTTGATATGGAATTCCTAGTGGGCTTTGAAGGAAATGAGAAATCTAAAGTTTTAATTCAATCCGTTGTCCAAATGGCGGATCAAATTGGTATCAAGACACTTTGTGAAGGTGTGGAAACTAAAGATCAAGTGGATTTCTTAAAAGAAGTTAAATGTGGAAGGCTACAAGGTTTCCACTTCGGTAAACCAATCAGTTACTTCGACATGAAACAAAAGATAATCAATAAAGAATATCTACTCGCTGATGATATAGAAAGAAAGGTCTCTATCTAGAGACCTATTTTTTTATTTCTTTTTCTCTTTGTTCCGTTTGTCGCGGATTTCTTTCATTCTTTCTTCGTCGATTAAATCCCAACCTTGTTCTTTCGCGTAATCAACCATTTGGGTTAACGCTGCTTTAAGGAACACTCTTGGAATCTTTAAAATCATTTGGCAAGCTTCTTTAGTGAACTTGACTTTGTCATCAATTCTATTTGCGGCGTACATGACAGAATCAATGTTTGCTTCTTTACCAGCAGGAATTGGTTCTTTCACTGGTTTTGATTTAAATCTGGTATACCAGAAATATGTGGAATCTCTATAACCGTAATCAACAGGAACCTTTGGGAAATTGTTTGCTTTAACCCCGTTGATAATCGCGTTATAGAATTTTTCTTTCATTAAGATTTTGTCGATTTTTAAGATGAAGTGGCAACCAAACTTGGATGTCACACCATTGAAGTTACGATATGGTCCTTCAATACCTTCTAATTGACCAATTTTTACTTTATCTTCATAAGCATTTTCTAATTGATCATCCCAGGTACATTCAAACACTTGATAAGCTTTTTGAATGACTAATGGTCTAACACCTTCTGCTTGTCCTTTTTCTAAGACAAAGTTAGATTTTTCCATTTTCTCCTTTGGAGTTTCTCCTGGAAAACCTAATTTAACAGTGGTGGCGAAGTCCTTTCTATCATCTTCTAAGAAGTTTAATGCACATTTACCAGTTCTTAATATATTTTGAGCAGTGTTACTGGAATTTCTGCATTCTAAAATCATCGCATAGTAATCTTTACCGGCAATGTAATATGGAAAACAAAGTGAGTAAGCACCTAAAGTGGTGTTACCCTCCTCATCTAATGTGGAAATTAGAATTGTTGGCATTGGAAAAAACGCACTAGTTTGATAAAAATTATCAACAATTCTTAAGTCTTTAAATGAACTCATATGGATACCCCCGCCAATCATTATAGATTAAATTTCATTAAATTGTTTTATAAAACACTCTTTTACCTATACAATATTTTCGTATCCTTTTGTAGATTGGACACTAAAGGAGAGAGATATGAAAAAGTTGATTATGTTAAGTGCATTCCCGGCATCAGGAAAAACTACCTGGGCGAAGGAATACCAAAGAACACATGAGAACGTCTATATCATCAATAGTGATGAGATTAGAATGGAACTCACCGCAGGGAACTATCATGATAGATCCAAACAAGCAGAAGTCTGGGCTACTTTTGATAGACGCATCCATGAAATTGGTAAAATTGATGATGTCACATTGATTCTTGACGCAGTCAATGACACCAACGCAGTCCGTTTAAAATATCTTTCTTCTACTCCAGAATTTGATTACAAAGTCTTAGTCCTTTTTCCATCTACATTAGAGAGATCCAAGGAATTCAATGGTCGTCGTCCAGAATATTGTCGAGTTCCTGAAGATGTCATTGAAAT
>JAEEGL011827913.1_pt1 | contig 13466 bp, 11 predicted proteins | sample 9134231 | NCBI WGS metagenome assembly JAEEGL01 (sample SAMN16246548, study PRJNA631951) | gut metagenome | biome: gut microbiome; feature: rumen; material: fiber-attached | host: Bos | place: Iran: Karaj | collected 2018-10 | reverse complement strand
TTGTTTCCCAATAAGTACCGGTTTGTTTTGTCAATACAACAATTAAAGCTAACGGGTTATATCCTGCATTTACCATCAAATCAACAGCAACCAAATCAGCTTCTTTTTGTTGCTTCATATTTGTATAATTTGTTGAAATAGTTGATGCAGTCGGGTTTGTTTCAAAAGCTGTATCCGTAACTGCTGCAGCCTGAAGTAATTGAACAACTTTACCCTTTGAAGCATGGCCTGCGATAATATGACCGAGCTCATTACCTACAACTGCTGCTACTTCGTTATCATTACCCGCGAATGCAAGTTCGTTTGTTGAAACATTTACAACTCTGTTAGTAACATAATTTGAATTATCAACAGAACCTGAAACAACCATAAATTTCACATTTGTTGTGGGAATTCCGCTTTTAGTCATCATCGCATTTCCAACAGTACTAACTCTGTCTGAAGGATTGTATGCTGCACTTGCGGGAATAACAAGTGATACTGCGATAAAAAGTGATAATAAAACTTTTTTCATACTAATTTTCTCCTTATTTCTTAACACCTACATTATAAAACAAAATTTTATTTTGACGAAAATTTTGTAAATATGTACGGATAAATTGCCGTTGCAAAAAATCCGACAGAGAACATGCACGCAAATGTCAGCTTGAAGTCAGCAATACTTTCAAAGAAATATATTTGTGCAATCCGCAGACAAATGTATAAAATTATTCCACCGATAACAGATCTTAAAATCTTTGATGACACAGAACCTGCCTTCGGATCAAACCTAAAGAACCTGGCACAAAGGTACGCACCGTTGATTAGCCCTGCAAGCCAGCTTGAATACACAACAGCTATATATTTTGCATGCAGCGGATTTACCAAAAGTTTTCCGTTCACATAATCCAGCGGGTAACTCTTGTAAAGTATTATAAACAGAATAATTGCAAGCACGATATCAAATACCGCAAGTGAATATAAATACCGATTTTTATCTTTTTCACAAAAATCTATGAGTTTGCTGAGCGTAAATATAAATATTACAGAAAGAATTAGCCCCGTCAAAACATCTTGCGGAGTGTGCACTCCAAGATACATTCTTGAGAATCCTACAAACAAAATCAGAAGTACAAGCGACCAGAGCACCGTTTTATTTTTACGGAATAAATACGCCATACCTCCAAAAGAAGATGCTGCCATGGAAGTGTGCCCGCTTGGGAATGAATATCCGCCAGCACCACCGAATGCGGCTTTTACAGGTTTGATTTTATCACTCAAAATCCACGGTCTTTTCACACAGAAGATGCATTTTAACAACAGTGCCGTCAGCATTACCGAAGAATTTAGCGAAAACAGAAAAACTCCTGCACAAAAATCAAAGCACCAATATATTACACACATTATAAATGTAGGCACAAATAATTCGCCCAAAAAAGTTATAGACATAAACAACTTGTCAAAAACCGGGCCAAGATGCAGCCTTATGTTCTGCAGAAATAAAAGAAAATCTATCTGTGAACCGAACCAGCTTCCGCTTGTCAAAAAATCGATACTCATAATCTCCCTCAACTTGAAATAACATACTTAGAATATCATAAAATTTTCATATTAGATGTAACAGAATATTAAGGGATAATTGTCCCATAAAACAATGTTTTTATATATCTGCTTTGAAAGATATAAAAATTTACAAATAAATCTTGTTTTTAAAATTTATTTTGTGTGTTATATTACAAGCAAGGGAATTACGTTTAATGATAAAGTACATACTGCGCCTTATGTATAACAGTACTCCGATGAACTTTTATACAATAAGTGAGGGCAAGACAACAATAAAATCGCTTAGCAATGTTTCATCCGGTTATAAGTTCAACAAAGAATTTGAACCTGATGAGATTTCAGCTGTGTGGAAACAAATAAAGCGTCATAAAAGAATTTCGTCTATTTTCATCTGCTTATTATTTATATATTTACTTTATGAAGCAATTTTCCCGCAATTCCAGATACTTGTGAACAACAAGTGGTATATCAATGCAATAATACTGATTTTTATCATGATTGTTGTCAGTCAGATAATAACGTATATTTCCGCAAAAATCTTTGAAAAACGAATTAAGAAAAAATTTGGAGAGTTTGAAAGAAGCAAATTTATAACTCAGGATGAGGTTGATAAAAAGTACTATGATATCTTCAAAGTTGAACTTGCAAAAGTACTTATAGTTGCATTGGTAATAATAATTGGTTTCATATTTATATCACCCTTCAGTATTGCCCAAAGACTACTGAAAAGCGAGAGATATAATGAAGTTATTAAATACACAACCCTGTGGGCAAAACTATTCCCTATCGCACAGGAATGGTACACAATGCGCGGATATGCGAATTTTAAACTCGGGAACAACAAAGATGCCGTAAAAGACTTTGACAAGGCATACAAGCTTGGTGCCGACGGCTTTAACATGACAAACTTTGACAATAAAATCTACATAAAATATATTGAGAGAGACTATGACAGTGCAATAAAAGATTTTAACCGTGAAATCCGCAAAGCCAACAACGAAGAAGAAAAAGATAAATTCAAATGGGATAAGGCACAGTTCCTTTATAATATAGGCAGATATGAAGAAGCGCTTGAAATATACAACGAGCTTATTACCAAAGCCGAAGAGGACCACGTATTCCTGCTCAAAGACCGGCTTTATTTTGAACGTTCCCAAACATACAGCAAACTTGGCAGGGAGAAGGAATCAGTTGCAGACATAGAAAATTCCGGGATTTCCTCAGAAGAAGCTACTGACTACATTATTCCTGAGCCAATGCTGATTATTGACAATCTGGAATAACTTTATTTTTGGTTTCCGCTTCGTATATCTTTAAATTGCATCTTGATATCGTTTGAGTTCAGGTTACCGTCAGCGTTAACTCTGAATATTGAAGTTTCATACGGCTCTGCTTTTATCGGCGGTATTTTTTCCACTTTATCTTCGTATGTATCAGCAGATTTTTCTACCCTGAACAGAATTTTATATATCAAACCCAAAGGTATTTTAAAAATCCTTATATGCTTATCTGCGATTTTATTGCGTTTTCCCCAGATTACCAAGTGTCCTATCTGAGAATTTATATTATAATCGCCTTCTATAAACATGGACAAATTGTCGCTTTCTGAGAATATCTTTACATCCTCAACCTTCTCATTATCGAGATTAAATGCACCTCTTAAGTTAGAATAGAAAACATTTGGCTTAGAAAAATCAATGTTACATATTTTTGAAAGTGTAAATTTTATTGGCTTATTCACGAAGAATAACGCTTTTTTAAATTTGTTCGGCTTCTTCAACACAAACTCTCTTGAGCCCAATTTTGGCAAAAACCCATCTTCTATCCCGAAGGTAGCTGATGCTTTAATATCATTTAATTTATTTCTCGTAGTAAGGTGTAAAGTTGCGTAAGCCAAACCTTCAAAATGATCCGGCAAATTAAAGATTCTTGTTACTACTTCATTTGAATCTATATCAGAGGCAATAAAGTTGATATCAGATGAATGATTTGCGATATTATATTTACCAATCGCAGCCAGAGAACCTTTTGCATACTCTGTTTCCCGCAACGAAAAATCTATAATATTATTTTTAAGACTTCCGGACAGGGCAACATTGTATAAATCAAATTTGGAATGATTAATTTCATCCACAAGGATTCTGACATTTTTAACCTCTATGGGATAATCACTTGTCCGCTTTCTTTTTTGCGGTTGAATAGCCATATATCTGCTTTTCTTGTCATTAATCTCAGTTTTCACAGAATCTATGTGACCACGTCTAATCTTAAATTTCTTAAGATGGATGTCCATATTATTAACCGCCAGACCATGCTTAAAATTACTGTCCGCAACAAAATTGAGTGTAATTGGGGAGTTAAAGAAAGTTCCTTCAGAATTTAAAATAATTCTGTCACCCGTTGATTTTGTACTTACACGTTTCATAAATAAAAAATGACTGCGTCGGACATCATATAAATTAAAAGTTCCGATAAGTGTTTTTGTTAAAAAATTATATTTCATATCCGCATTAAAAGAGCCGGCATCCAGGTAATCTTCAATAAACGAACGCACTACCTCTATCGGAATATCTCCTATAGTTTTAATCGAGGCCTTTACGGGTTTGTAATGACCTGAGATTTTTTCAAACAAACCGTCCCCTGCAAGCAGTTCAACATACTTTGAACCGTTATTTGAAGTTGAATAATTATATTTTTTCAAATAAATTTTCTCGCCATCTTTTAAGGTACGCGCCCGGATTAAGCGCACTTTATCCGTCAGGTTCAAGCTGCCGTATTTTGTTATCAGGTTTGAATTTTTACCAATAATGAGTTTATAAATTACGCTGACTGTTTCATCCTTCACTTCATACTTCACGGAAGCATCTGCTGTTCCTGCTATTGATACCGGAGGGAAGTATTTTTTGGTGAAGTTATTTGTTAGGGTTGATTTGACATTCCCTGTCACATGTAAATCTTTTGTAGCAACGCCCTCAATTAAAACATCCGTATACACGGGTTCAGGGCCAAAAAGGCCTTTTGCCTCCGCACTAATTTCACGGTCTTTAAAATTAAATATAACCTTGGGCAAGTAAACGGGTATTTTATATTTTGAGAAATCCGCACCGAGCTCGTGTGCAACACATTTCCCGTCAAAGCCCTTCTTTCCGTACACAACATCAACATCAAGAGTTCCCTTGAAGTTAGTAAAATTTTCTATAAAATTGCGTTTCCCGTGATTTTTCGTCTTGTAATAATACAAAAATGCAGTTTCTAAATCCGGAACAGAAAGATTTTCACCAGTAATGTGCAGTTTTGACATTTCATTATTCAGATAAATTACCGAATTTCCGTTTTCAATTTTCAGGTTGTCAAATATCAATTTGTTACGATATTCTATTCCTCCTATATTTCCGGCATATACCGGGTTTTCAAGATATGGAGATATCACCTTTGCTGCAAATTTACAGGTAATTTTTGATTTTCTTTTTTCCGAAACAATGTCCTTTATTTGAACTGAGGTATTTTCATCCAGTTTTATAAACACCTCACCGATATTCACTACAGGGAACTGCAGTGAATTTATATCAAATTTTTTATTCTTTTTATCAGTCGCAAAAAGTTTTTTTGCATTTTCCAAATCAACATACACCTTTTTGGCATCAATAGCATAAGGTTTCAGAGATAAAATCCGGGATTTGTATTTTGCGCCTTTTATGCTTATTTCATTATTAGCAGGGAAAAGTTCATCCACCTGCACTTCAAACGACAGATTCGGCTTTGATTCAAAATTAAAGTTCTCAATATTTACATCAAAGCCGGATTTTTCAGAAAGGATTTTTTCGTACTTACGAATCATTACGTCAGAATTCATTATTCTGCCCAGACCCACGCACCAAAACAGGTACAAGCCCGCAACGAAAGAGATAGCAATTAGAACAAAAAATTTTAAACCTTTCATAAAAGGATTTTACCACAGATACAATCAATTATTAATCAAATTAGCCAAATGTCTTATAAGAACGTTCAATGTTCTTTGAAACTTCACTCTTGATTGAATCTATCTGTGTTTGAAGTGAATTGTGTTCTGAATCTAATTTGTTTATTTCCATCTGATAACGTTTATCTTTTATTTCTATTTCGTGCATTTTTTCTTCGTATCTGACTTCTGCTTTTGCTATTGCGTTATCATCTGTTTCAAGCGTTAATTCCGCTGCATCTGTGTAGATTATTTCATCCCAGCTGAATTTGTTTTGAGTATCAAGATTATGACTGTTTACCCGTTGCATTACAACTATACCCTGCGCCAAGACATCTTCCAGCCAGGTTGTACTTGTAAGAAGGTTACCGTCAATTACCTGATATGCGTTTGCAAAGGTATCCTTCTGTGTTTCAAGAGATTTCAGGACATACTCTCTGTAGTAATCCATATTGTCCTCATAACCCTCTTTGGTCTGAATTCTTGCAGGTTCCTCCTGACCGTTCATACGGTACCACAAATTTGTGTACCACTGGGCTTTTTCTTTGTCATTTACTTCGTATTCTTCAACTTCTCTGGGCTGAAGTTCTGTAATAAATTCCGGAGTTGCCGGGGGTGCTTCAAATTTAGGTTCCGGTTCATCCCAATATGTAATATGTTCAACCTCTGTTGCATCGTCAAGGTCAAATTCTAAGAAGTGAAAGAACATTGCCAAGTGATTCGGATCTGCTGCACCACCGGTTGACGTACCATCATAATCCTCATGCACCATCCACAGAAAATCTACAAGTTCTTGATATACAGACTTGTCTTCGGAACATAAGCCGCTGCACATAGTATCTACATTGTAAATTTTATTGTTGTATTTAATCTGAACATTTTCCCTCATACCATGGTCATGAGGTTCTCTATACAAATTTTTCAAGTCCTCTCTAATGCTGTCACTAACGGGAGAATGAGCGTAATTCCAATTCCATGTACCGTCTGTTGTAACATTATATGTAACGCCATCTGAAGTTTTATGATCTCCAGGACCTATCAAGTTTGAAATAACATGCATATAGCAGTTTTCTTTATTTAACGAATGATCCATACAGCCTGTTCTCAAGACATCGTAATACAAGCTGCTTGAGTGAACCCTTTCTGTCCACTGATCCTTAATGGTACCTTGTTTTTCATTCCACGGATCCCAGACAGTCCTTTTCCATTCATCACGTCTTGCATTGTAGTCTTCCATATCAATATCAAATTGTGGATTTTTTACTACAACTTCATCATAAACGGTCTTTGTAGTTTTTTCCAAAACTCCGTAACGATCCAAAAATTCACCAAGGGTATTTGTTTCGGCAAAATTCTTACCATCGGTATTATTGACAATAATTTGATTAGCGGTATTTATCAAGGCATACTGATTTTTAAGCGGCTGATATTGGTAAATTACATTCGGCGTTAAAACAGTGGATACGGCATTTCCCTGTTCATCAAATCCGTTATAGGTTAAAATCTTGGAATTCAAAGCATCCTGATATTCCTGACGGGCCTCTGTTCCCTTTGCCGCCAGGCGCATTTTGGCATTGGCAATCTGCTGAGAATGATATTCATTGTCAGTCAGACGAGCCGTTATTGATAATAATCTTGCCTGCGATGCCGATAATCCCATGAGTTTTCCTTTCTCATGTTCGGTATCGGTATTTCCCGGATAAAACTTTAGTGATATCTGTATATTTTTGGTGTTTTGTCATAAATCTTTACAAATAAAAAAAGAGCCCCAAATGGGGCTCGTTGGAATTAAGAATAGCTGGAAGTATGAAAAAGATTAATTATATTTAAACTCATAAACAATAAATCACTATTCAACAGGTGGGTAATCTTATTACCAATCAATGTTTGTGTTATTATCTGAATGCGAAGGAGAAGTTTATATGAAGAAAAGATATATACTAGGAGTTGTCGGAACCGTTGCGGTTATAATATTTTTGGTGAATCTTTTATTCGGAACGGATACCAATGAAGATAAAATAAACGCCCTTAACGGACCGAGAATCGGCCAAAAATTGTGGACATATAATATGAACAAATATGAGTGGCGTAATTATAACGAGCACGATAACGATGAATCGAAAGAAGAAATTGTACTGCAATACCAGGGGACCGAACTTGACAGCGGTTTTACCTCATACAAACTTCTTACCGGAAACTATCAGGTACCCAAAGAAGATGTTTGGCTGGGAGAAGGAAGTCAGGAATTTCTTGTCGGGAAGGACTTGTATTCTTACCTTCCAAGGACTTTTGAATATAGCCAGGTAGTTTTTAACGGAGTGGTTTTTGTTTCTAAAAAACTCTCAGTAAAAGAGATTTCAAAGCTTTTTAAAGATTATCAGATAATAAAACTTTCCGACGTTGAAAAGGGCGATTACACGATTTCAAAATCAAAACATCATAACAAATTCATTTTGATAAATGATGGAGACAAAGATTTTTACAAATATTACATTGTGCCAAATGACAGCAAAAAAATGGAGATTGAAAAATTTTCAAATCAATTTACGGTTTTTGACAACGTTGATATAAAGATTCAAAGACTTGAGGGCTGCACAAAAGCATATCCGTGTTATGAAATTAAAGTGAGATAATCACGGAGGAATAACATATGAAAATCAATCCGATAAACAATACAAATAAGACTATGCCTAATACCAATACACGCAATCAGATTCCCTTTAAATCAGAACCGGAATATGATACTTTCGAAAAAACAAGCAACCTTGAGGATGAAAGAATTATGGCTAACCTTGAAAACTATAAAGCAGTGAGGGATAAGTTTGGGGAAAAACTAGAAAAAGCGACTCACGATTTGGAGCTGGCGGATTGGGATTTCTTTACAAATTCAACAGACAAAAATATGCAAAGAAGCACCGTTGCTCAGGATGCAATGAGTAATCTGTATCAAGACAAAGACCTGTATAAAAAATTTAAACAAATAAAGGAAATTGGACTCGGTGATAAACAACTGGATAAACAAATCAAAAACATAGTAAGAGATTTTTATGAAGAAATTGAGTCGGGTGATGAGCTTAAAGCCATAAGGGATAAACAAAACGAAATCGCAAATAAATACAATTCCTATGAACTGACAATTGACGGTAAACCCGTTTCAAAAGCTGAAATCTACAAAATTTTAGAAACCGAAACCAACCCGGAAATCAGAAGAAAAGCATATGAAGCAAACGTTAAAGCCGGTGATGTAATCGCTGACGATTTGGTTAAACTTGTCAAAATGCGCAACGAATATGCAAGATCAAAGGGCTATGACAATTATTTTGACTACAAGCTGGAAGAAAGTTATGATATTTCACCACAAAAATTGGATGAGCTGATTGATGGTGTTTACTCAAAAATCGGTGACAGATGTTCAGAAATTTATGAAAAACGCAAAAAAGAATTGTCCTCCGCTTTCGGAATAACTCCGGAAGATTTGAGAGATTGGCACTATGGACTTTTGACAAAGGACAGCCCTGAAGGCGCCGTAAACGAATATTTTAAAACAAAAGAACAAATTGAAGATATTGCCAAGAAGGTGTACTCTCAAATGGGTTATGACGTTGACAATATGGGAATTACACTGGATTTGTACCCGAGAGAAAATAAAAACACACACGGGTTTGCTTTTTGTATTAAACCGGGTAAAGATGCAAGAATTTTGGCAAATTTAACAAACAACGCTCTCAGTCTTAGTACCCTGTTACACGAATTAGGACACAGTGTATATGATATCGAAATTGATACAAGATTGCCGTTTGTTGAACAGGAATGTTCATCCCCTGTTATGACGGAAGCTATAGCAATGATGATGCAGGATTTGCCCAAAACAGAATCCATCCTGTCAGGCACCGTTCCTGAAAAGGTTTTAAAACCTTTTATGGAAGAATTAAAAGAAGATGAAGCAAAATTTGTAACACATTCACTCAGAATTATAAATTTTGAACGGGAAATGTATAAAAATCCGGATCAGGATCTTAAAAAACTCTGGAGAGAAATGAAAATCAAGTATCTGTACAGAGGGGAAGACACCCCGGAGAATAACGAATGGGCGACAATTCCGCACTTCCTTTCACATCCGGGATATTATCAAAATTATTTCAGGGCAGCTTTATTGAAAGCCCAAATTTATAATGCAATGAAATCAGAGCTCGGCGAAATCTCCCAAAATAAAAAGACTGCAGAATTTCTGAAGGAAAAACTGTTTAAGTACGGATCATCTGTCTGGGAAGAAGATTTAATAGTTGATATGACCGGTAAACCTCTGTCAGAAGAAGATTTCTGTAATCGTATCTTAACAGAAGGATAATATTTGAAAAATAAATCTTTTAGTTTATAATTTTGTTATGAAAAAATTAATTGCGTTTTTATTAGGGATATTTTTGTGTTGCAGTGGTTTTTCCTTCGGAACTCAAAAACAACAAATTGAAGAAGAGATTGACGCTTCATCTCAGGAAGCTCGTGTTTTGTATGCACAAAACGAAATTGATTCGGCCTTAAAGATATTAAAGACAAAGGGCGAAGTCTACCGCAGTGCAGAGGATTGGCTTTTAATCGGTAATATTTTACAGGATAAAGACAAACTTGATGAAGCAACTTATATGTATAAAAAAGCGATTGAAAAAGATCCCAAATACTATAAGGCACACTACAATCTCGGTTATATTTATCTGATTCAGGAAAAGCCGAACATGGCACTTGAAGAATTTAAAAAATCCGTAAAATACAAGAGTGATTTTTCCTACGGCTATTACAACATGGGTTGTGCATATCTGAAGTTGAAACAGTATAAAAACGCCCGATACAATTTCTTTAGAGCAATGGATTTAAAAGCCGATGAGCCCATGATTTATTACAATCTTGCTTACACGTTTAAAAAGCTGAACAAAGATAAGCAGGCACAGCAATACCTTGACATATATAACAAGATGGTAGAAAGATAATTTATAATGCAAAAATTCAAGGGGATAATATTTGATTTTAACGGCACATTGTATTGGGATTCCCCTTTGCACAAACAGGCGTGGAGGGAATATTCCAAAATCCTCAGAGGAACAATGTTTACCGACGAAGAAATGGTCAAACATATGTTTGGCAGAACAAACGAGCTTATTATCAAATATCTCATAGGCAGACAACCTTCACCCGAAATGGTTGAAAAATACGGGGATGAAAAAGAAGAACTTTACCGCCAAATGTGTCTGAAAGACAAGGAAAAATTTCATCTTGCAAAAGGGGCACCCGAATTTCTGGATTATCTGAAGGAAAATCATATTCCAATGACAATTGCCACGATGTCGGACAAGAAAAATGTTGATTTTTACGTAAAACATTTTCATATTGACAAGTGGTTTGATATGGATAAGGTGGTTTATTCCGACGGCAAAATTCCGGGCAAACCTGCACCCGACATATATATAATTGCTGCACAAAAACTTGGGTTAAAACCCGAAGAATGTATTGTTGTTGAAGACGCACTGTCAGGAATTACTGCGGCAAAAGATGCCCGAATCGGTAAAATTATTGCAATATGCTCCGAAGAACCACCGGAATTGTATAAAAATATTCCTGCCGTAACGGGAATTATCAAAGATTTTTATGAATTTGACCGGACACTTTTTGAAAGAGTTTAATGCAGATATATTAATTGATATATAAGGAAAATTTATCGTTTTTTGACTAATTTTTTCGCATAATATTCTTTGCTCATTTTTTTCAAAAGTCTTTCTTCGGGAGTTTTAATTCTGAACTTTTCAAGAAGCCAAATCTTCAACACTCTCATTCCCATTTTTGAAAACAGAGAGACATTACTGACAGATGAACTTGGGAGCTGCACGATTGTATCAAAATCCTGCACGGCAAGTTTGGAGTATTCTTTGACAGCAGCTTTAAATTCTTTATAATTACCCAAAGCTTGATTAAATACGATATGAGTTTTTAATTCTTGCACTCTGTTCAGTTGTACCGGCGTGAGTTTCATATTTACCCCTTAGTTTTTCGCAAATAATATCATAAAATAAAACTCAAAACAAAATTTTTTGATATGACACAAAATGACAGATTGTACAAAACCAAACTATACGTTGTGAAATGACAATAGGTTTGATAGATTTGGGATAATAAAACAGTTAGTATTTTTGGATACTGTGAAGATTTGTAAAACCTTTCTGTCTCTATAGCAAATTCAAATATTCATATTCATTAAAGATTGCATTAGTGTGACAAAATATAAAAGGAAGCAGTTTCTATGAATTTATCAGTAAATAATAATGTAAGCTTTAAAGCAAATTTAAATGTAGCCAGTGTTAAAGGCAGTAAGACCAGGTGGGAAAATATAGCAAAAGAATTCGCAAGAATTACGTCTAAATCAAAAGACGAATTTGTTTTGGAAGGAAGTTTTACAGAAGGACTGAATTTTAGAGGTACACTTGGGAATTTAGAATTTCAATCAGGATACGTAAAAAAAGAAGCGACTAAATTGTTAAAAAATTTATCTGATTCAGATATAGCTAAAAAATTAAAAGAGTTGTATACACTTCAAAAGAAATCCCTTAGAATGACAGACCCATTGTACAAATATTTGCCGGAACATATTGACCCCAGTGACCTTGTAGATAGCATTAGAGAAACTTTAGTTGATGATAAATTTTTGAAAGATGCAATCCTCGGACGCAGAGATAATTGGGGCGAAAGAGTGATAACCTTAGGATTTTAATATATAAGGTGCAATTATTTGCACCTTTTATACTAACAAATATAAAAAGGTCTTTACATAATAATGCATAATTTATAGCAAAAAATAATATTTACACGCATTTACTTTCATATGGACAAAATTCATAACATATCTTTTACTTCCAGATATAACCCGATAAAGCCTTTTACTATACGAACCAAAGAGGGTAAAATTTATGTATCCGAAACGAGCGTTGAAAAGGCCTTAACCCCAAAATTTGTAGACAAGATAAATCGCTTCATTATAAAAAATATGTCAGAGGCAACAAATTATGAATTCTATACTAAGTATAAAACCGGGACACTAAAAGAAAGAAGAGAAGTTGAAGAAATTTGTAGAGCTCACCTTCTGGAAGTTTTTAACGATACAAAACTAAAAAATAATATTACATTATTACTTGCCAAAGACAATAAAAACAGGTTGCAGGGGATATGTATGTCATATCCCAACGTGGAGATGGACAGTATAGAAGATACATTGTATATAGGTTCACTGGCCGTCAATAAAAAATACAGAAAATCTCACATTGGAACACGTCTTTTGAATGCAACCATCAATGCCAATAGGAATTCTTTTACGGATGTATTTCTAACAGCCAATGTGCGCGCAAAAAGGTTCTTCAGCGAAAACGGATTCTCTACCTTTAATGAAAAGAATGAAGTGGAAAATTTTATATTGGGAGCATATAGTGAAGTTAAAGAATATGCAATACCGCTCACAATGCCCTTACAAACAGATAAACCTCGTTGGTATGAAAAATTTAAACTGCTTGCACGCAATGTTTGGAGTTACTAAATTCACAAATAAAAAAAGAGCCATTTGAGGGCTCTTTTATTAAATGGAGCGGGAGACGAGGCTCGAACTCGCGACATCCTCCTTGGCAAGGAGGCATTCTACCACTGAATTACCCCCGCTTATTTGCGTTACACACCCAGTATACATGGTAAAATTTTATTTGCAAGTATAATTTTTATTTTTGTTAATGTATTTCTATACTAGTCTTTTATATTACTGTCCATTGACTTGATACTAACGGCAACCTTTTCGCCAAAATTCTTCTCGACAGAGTGTACCAAATCATTTGTACAATTTACCCAGAAAATCGACGAAGTAAGCACTTTTGCCTCGCCCTCCAAATCCTTAACCTTGAACATTACAGGATCGGAGCCCGAGCTTTTGCACAACAAATCC
>JAEEGL011185211.1_pt1 | contig 13466 bp, 10 predicted proteins | sample 9134231 | NCBI WGS metagenome assembly JAEEGL01 (sample SAMN16246548, study PRJNA631951) | gut metagenome | biome: gut microbiome; feature: rumen; material: fiber-attached | host: Bos | place: Iran: Karaj | collected 2018-10 | reverse complement strand
TATTTCCCGATTCAGCAGGGCTTTCTCAACGCTCAAACCAAAGACCCGCGATGGCAGCGCGGCGTTACGATGTTAAAAATCGAGTTTTCCGAACTCGGTCTAAAGACGTTTGGCGACAAGTACAAAGGGCTTCAGGAAATCAAGTACGGCAACGGTCCGGTGATGAACATAAACGTATTCCCCGACCGCCCCAAAGTGGAAGTCTTGGCATGGTACAGAACGGAAACGGCGGAAAACGGAACGCCGGAGGGGATTCAGATTAACTCGCCTGCCATGCTCCTGACAACCTACGGCAAGGGAACGATGCTCATTCTCAGTCCGCACCCGGAACAGACGCCGGAACTTCACGGTCTGATGATGGAAATGATTCGCTTTATCGCCCAAAAGAGCAAAGACGCCTGCGGAGAAAAGTAACCCCAATCGGATTACTTCAAAGCGTTTATTTCCGTCTGTAAATTTTCCAAAAATTTCCCGGCGTGAGAGCCGTCCATTTGCGTATGATGGAACTGAAAAGAAATGGTCAGAGAATATCTGAACCATTTCTTTTTGTATCGTCCCCAGATGAGAAATGGGTTGTTGAAAATGCCGCTGTACATGCCGACCGCGCCGTCAATCTCGGTATCGACGATGGCGGACGTTCCAATAACCATGCAGTCGTTTGACAAGTCTCTGTTTTGACAGGATTGAGCGGTTTGAGACGTGTACGCTAGGTACTCCTGATTGAACGTCTCTAAATCGTCGGAGAATAAAATGTCGCAGGAACTGACTTCGCCGTCCCGGTTTTTAACAATTGCATTTACGGCGAGACGGTCGTATTGTATCAGCTTGTCCCCAACGGGGAGAAGATAGAATTCTTTAATCCCAACCGCGGCTTTTCCGATGCAGTAATCGAGAAGCATATTGAACTTCATGCCCCGTCGTTTGCTGACCTTAATCAGGTTTGTAACGTCAACCGTTTTGAAAAAGGTAACCATCGGATTGGGCGCGTGCAGCCAGAGCGCGTACGCTTCCTCTCTGGTCGTGTCCTTGGGATTAACTTCTTTTGGCATAAATTCTCCTTTGATTGGCGATGGGAAGAGGTGGGGGCTTTCTGGGAACTGCCAGGGATTTCTGGCGATTCTCCCTGCCTCTCCCAGCTATTCCCAGCAGTTCCCAGAATCCTCCCAGCTATTGTTCATCTGCCCACAGTTCGCACTGGTTCATTACTGTAACAATCGCGTCTTCCATTCCCTCTGGCGGATAGCGATGTTCTTTTAATAGTTTCCGAATCATCATACGCATTTTGGCTCTGGCGCTGTCGCGTTTTTGCCAGTCGATAGTTCGATTTTTTCGGAGCGTTTCAGTTAATTCTTTGGTAATGGCGATAAGTTCTTCATTTTCGTAGAAGTCCTTAATTGCCTGTGGTTTTGTGATAGCGTCATAGAAAGCCAATTCATCTGCTGTTAAACCAAGTTTTTCTCCGGCGTGATGCGCTTCCTGAATCTGTCGCGCCAGATTGAGCATTTCTTCTATAACCTGTTCATTGGTTAGCAAACCGTTGAGATAGCGGTTCATTGCCTGCTGCATTAACTCGCTGAACTTCTCTGCTTTTACAAGGTTGGTTCGTTTATAGATATGAATCTGCTCGTCAATAAGTTTTCTCAACAACTCGACAGCCAGATTCTTCTCTTTCATTTTTGCGATTTCTTTAAGAAATTTGGGATCGAAGAGAGAAAAATCCTCGTTTCTGTCAGAGAACAGATTGATTACGCCGCCGCTTTTAATGCACTGCTTTAAAAGTTCGTTAATTTTAGCGTTGATTTCCGGGAGGGATAATCTTCTGCCGCCCCCCTGACTGATAATTCGCATTAGCAGGACTCGCACCGCTTCAAAAAACGCTGCCTGTTCGCGTTCGTTCTCTTGAGCGATTGAAGAACACAGAGAAAGCGCTTTATTCAATAACAGCGCTTCTTTTACATAATTGTTGCGAGTTTCCTCCCGTGAGACGTCCATAAGAAAGTTGACCGCGCCGGTAATCGTTCTGCCCGCTGTCAGTTCGTTGCCGTTGAAAAATGCGGAGTAATCAAACGAATGAAGTAAATCGCGGCAAATGGACAGTTTTTCCTGAAATTTGGGATACGCGGTTTGAGCAATATCGGTATTGCCATAATTCTTTCTGTCTCGAACGGTGTACTCGTTCATTGCCTGTTTTAGATAGGCAGCTATGCCAACGTAATCGACGATTAGACCGCCTTCTTTATCCCGGAAAACCCGGTTTACCCGAGCTATCGCCTGCATGAGATTATAGCCCATCATGGGCTTATAAATATACATCGTTGCCAGCGACGGAACGTCAAACCCCGTCAGCCACATATCGACAACGATTGCGATTTTCATCGGGCTGTCGTTATCTTTGAATTGCTTTGCCAGATCTTCGTTGAATCTCTTGACGCTTTTAATATGTTTCTTGTTGCCTTCTTTGAGCCTGGCGTTGCCAATAATGTCTTGCCACTCTTCCGGATCTTTATTGGAAGATGTCATAACGACTTTAACTTTTTCTTTCCAGCCCGGGCGCAGTTCAAGAATGCGTTCGTAAATTTTCATGGCAATGGCTCTGGAATAGGCAACGATCATCGCCTTGCCGGTAAGCAGGTTTTGACGATAGTTTTCGTAATGATCCAGAATGTCGTCAACCAGAGATTTTATCGTGTCCTCGTTGCCGAGAATCGCTTCCATCTGCGACAGTTCCCGCTTGCTTTTTTCGATTATGGCTGGATCTGAATTATGCGCCATGACGTCATATTCCGCGTCGATAAGCTGAAGCGTGGTTTCGTCCAGTTTTAGTTTAATAACGCGGCTTTCATAGTACACCGGACGCGTTGCGCCGTCTTCGACCGCCTGCGTCATGTCGTAAACGTCGATATAATCCCCGAAAACCTCGCGAGTGTTTCGGTCTTCCAGCGAAACGGGCGTGCCAGTAAAGCCGATATAGGTTGCGTTCGGGAGCGTATCGCGGATAATGCGGGCTATGCCAATAGTCTTTTTGGCGACCAGTTCCCCGTCCTCGTTTTTGGTCATTTTGATTTTTTGCGTCAGACCGTATTGCCCGCGATGAGCTTCGTCAGCCATAACTACGATATTTCTTCTCAAAGAAAGCGGTTCGCCCGGCTCTTCAAACTTTTGCATCGTTGTAAAGATAATGCCGTTGGCTTTTCTGCCTTCCAGAAGCGTCTTAAGATGTTCGCGGCTTTTCGCCCGAACCGGCGTCTGACGAAGGAAATCCTTGCATTTGGAAAACTGAGAATACAGTTGATCGTCCAGATCGTTTCTGTCTGTAATAACGACGATCGTTGGGCTGTCGAGCGCCGATTGAAGCAAATGGGCGTAAAAGACCATCGAAAGGGACTTTCCGCTTCCCTGCGTATGCCAAAAGACGCCGCCTTTGCCGTTGGTTTTCGTTGCTCTTTGGGTGGATTCAATCGCCTTGCGAACGGCAAAATACTGATGATAGCCCGCCAATATTTTGACGTTGTTCAGACCGTCGTTGGAAAAGAGAATAAAGTTCTTTAGAATATCGAGCAGACGTTCTTTTTCAAACATGCCCTCAAAGAACGTATCAAAGTTGGCAAAGCGCGTATTCTCATAACTGCCGTCTGCTGTTTTCCATTCCATATAGCGGTCTTCGCCCGCCGTTATCGTACCGGCGCGGCTTTGAGCCATGTCGGACATAACGCAAATGGCGTTGTATATAAACATCGACGGAATAACGTGCATATAGTTGCGAATCTGCGTGTACGCTTCATATGCGTTGGTTTCCTCGCGAGAAGGAGATTTTAACTCTATAAGAACGACCGGCAAACCGTTGACAAACAGAAGCGCGTCCGGACGCTTTTCCTCGTATTCAACAAATGTCCATTGATTGGCTATAATAAACGAGTTGTTGTCTGTATTGTCGTAATCTATTAAATAGCAGAGGGCGGATCGTTCTTTGCCGTTTTCCGTATAGCGGACTTCTATTCCGTTTTGAAGATAGTCCATAAACGCGGCGTTTTTCTGAACCAGCTCGCCGTTTTCAAAGTTCTGGAGTTTAAATAGAGCGTCAGAAATCGCGTCTTCCGGAAGCTGCGGATTGAGCCGATATAAAGCGTCTTTTAGCTCGTCCATATACAGCGGTATCTGATAATCGCGTTCTATATCGTAGCCGCATTTATGCGTATACCCCATCTTCTCAAATAGCTGAATAACGGCATTTTCGTAACTGGTTTCTGTGTAGGGCATGGGATTTCCTTTAATAATGCTGGACTTTTAGGTATTGACATTCATCCACGAATTCGTATAATTATTTTGAACCACTGAAAGGGCGAATGCCTCGTAGGTGGTGTTTTTTTGGCTCTTTCTGCAAATCTGCGCCTGCTACTATTATATTCTATTTTCAGCCGCAGATTCTACAGAAGATTCCTGAATCCAGCCAATCGCAGGATAAGATTACATTCCGAACAGGTCAGAATGAGAACCGGTAGCGGTTGCGACCAGTATCAGTTCGTCGTCGTGATACTGATACAGCAACAGCCAATCGGGTTCAATATGACACTCTCTAAAATCCTTGAGGTTGCCTGTTAGCTGATGATCGTTGAATTTTGGCGGCAGCGGATTTCCAGACGCGAGCATATTGAGTACGTCTGTTAGTTTTTTCATGTCTTTTCCGCGTTTCCGCATCTGTTTGACATTGCGCTTCATTTCGTTCGTGAATTCAATCTTGTACAACTTTCATTCCTCCATCATTGCGGCAACCGCTTCTTCGGCTGTGTTGTACGGGCCGTTGAGATTAACTCTGTTTCGGCTTTCGTTTACAGCCTGTCTGATATTCTCAGGAACGGTTTTGTGGCGAACCTCAAAGGGTAAACCGTTATTTTCTACTGCGACAGTCAAAAAAATTCTTACCGCTGTAGAAGTATCGAATCCCAGACTTGCGAAAAGCTTGTCCGCTTTCGTTTTAAGGTCATCGTTAATTCTGATTTGCAAATTCCCCATAATGACTCCATGAATCCTTTCTGCATGCTTCTATTTGAAAATGTTTTACAATACCATTAACTTGTAATTATATTATAATATAAAATCAATTATTTGTCAATACATTCTATTGTGTTTTTATTGAAAAATGTATTAATTTCTTAATGCGACAGTATAGAAATAATACATATTACCAAATTAATCGGATATAATATTTATAAATAATCGTTTATGTTAAGAGAATCTCTACATAATTCTAAAATCTTTTCTTTTGTGAACTTATGTTTTAAAATTAAATTTTCAAGAAAAGAAACCCATTCTTTTGTATATAGATAATCATTATGCGGTTCATCATATATACAATAAGTATCATTCGTTTTAGATTTATCTTTAGAATTACTAGGAGGTCTTATTCCAAAAGATCTCCATAACAACGCATGTTGATTTTGGCTGATTTTTATTCTTGTTTTTTCTTCTATCATCCTAATTACATGAGAAGGTTTAAACAAGTCAATATTTAATACTTTCCGATTTACAACTTTCTCTTTGATAATGGTTGTAACTCTTTGGTATCTATTTTTATCTACTTCATCAAGCTCAGACCAATTAACAAATTCTATCGATAGATCGGTTCGATTAGTGTTACTCACTTTGGGTATTTGCAAAAGTTTAACACTAAACTCTTGACTATCGAAAATATTTTGAGGCAAGTCTGTTTTATATTTATCAATATAATTTTTGATATTCATCATATCATTTGTCAAAAGAGATTTTTGAGAGATAATTTGTCCTTTTGACCTTAAATGTGAAAACTGAAGGGCATAGGCTAGGCACGTGTTAATGGAGTAATTATCGCCGAAAAGAGCTATCAATAAGCTTTCATAATTAAACAATAATGATTGACATTCACCAAATAGCAAAATATCTAAGTATGAACTTTTCCAATGACGGTGTTCAATTTTGTTTCTTAATCCAATAAAGAAGTTAAGATTTGCAATAACTGCATCAGAAAGCTTTTGAGGAGGGGTACTTTTCTGATAATTTTTGATACATTCCTTTAATTCCCAAGCTTTCCGTTCTCCATCGACTTTTTTGTATCGTCCATTTTTTTCTCTATAAAAATAGCGCTCCCCTAATGTATCTTGAAAGTAAGCGTGAAACAGTTTTGTCCATGCTATTATCATGAGAATAATATAATTCTCAATTCTAAAAGATGTATTGGGTTTATTGAATATTTCAACCGCTAAAATTGCGCTATTACGTGAACTGTCTAAAATTGTTTTTGTTTTTCCTTGTCGCAATGATTTCATATGTTATACCTCTCGAACAATTATTCTAGACCTTAACAGTTGATATGTTTTTTGCCGTTTATCAGTTATGCGATGAAGACGATATTATATGGTTAAACAATCTGATTTCTATTGATTTAGTTTTTGATATTGAAACAAATAAAGTATACCGGGAAATCAAAATCATTTTTTGATATAATGATTTGAGCTATTCTGATAGAAGCATTAGGAGCAGTTAATTGTTCCATTGCTCTTTTTACTTCCATATCATACGGATAATTTGATATATAATCAAAATATTTTTCCCAAAAAGCGCCAAAATCCGTAGCGGAAACATAAGTAACTATAAATGTTGCAGTTCCTAAAGCATTGTAATTGTTAATTGCTTTATCAATATGCTTGTCAATGTTAGCGGTATCAACGCAGTTTAGTTTTAATCCTTCAATTAATGCAATTTCATCTCCTTCTTTTGTTATAAGGATATCAACTTCACCAGCGCTTTTCCCATTATAAGAAATACCATGTCGAGTTTGATCTTTTGTTTCATCGTATCCTTTACTACATAGCATATCTCTAAGATAGTCATTAATTGTATCCTCGTCAGTATTTTCATTATATGCCGCATTGGTACATAATCGTTGTCCAACAAATACTAAATCGTTAAGAAATGAATCGGCAGCTAATAAAACCGCTTCAAGTCTCTCTGATTCAGTTGAAAAGCTCTTCTTTGAAGATTCTTTATGGGGAATTACATTATCGATGATTTTTTGTACTGTTAAGTGATAATGTTCTGGGATAATTCCCATTCCTCTATGATATCCGCGGTCTAAAATCAGATATTGTTCAGTTTTGCCATTTGACAGAAAACGAACAACAATATCATTTTCTTCAATATCTAACGTACAGTCATCAATTAAAAATCTATCCTTGGTATAAATAGCTTCGATATTATCTATAGTTACTCCGGTTGTTTTAACAAGCTTGATTTTTTCTTTTGGAAAATTACTGAATAATATATTCATAATATATCCTTTTCGTACTCCGTTACAATATTTGATTATAATTATATCACAAAGATATATTAATCAATACCCCCCACCTATTAAAATTGTTACAATTAAACATTAATTTCGCCGCTCATCAGTTTTGGAAGAAGTGCGTCACGGATAGCGACAAGATTATTGATTTCATTAAAATAGTTGTATATTGTATATGTAATAGATTGGGCTATTTTATCAAACAACTTAAGTTTATTATCTGTGGGTACATATATTAAATGTTTAATAATATGGGTAACCTTTATACTTGGCTGTACTGAACCTATATCATATGAAATGATGTCATTTTTAATATGATACAGATACTGATACAGATAAAAAGGAGATATTTTCGTACTTCTTAAACCTACGACATTTTGAGCAATACAACCAATATTCCCTAAAAAAAACTTCAGTTCAGCAATACTTCCAACTGTTGACAAGAGAATATCAAGTTCCTTAGGATGACCACTACGAAAAAAATGATTAAAAGTGTCTTCGTTCACATATTTTGTGCAATTATTATAGTTTATCACCCGGTTATTTCCCGAAAGCGCTTTAACATCAATTATTGGATATGGAGTTAATTCGTTTTCTATGGGTGGCGTTCTTCCTCTATTATCAATAATTGTTACCAACTCACCTAGAGGAACTGCATTAGAAAAGTCGGAAATCTTATTTCCAAACAATTCAATAAAAATCGCCTGCGCCTGTTGCTCTAAGTTGGCAATAATCCTAGCATTTAACTCAATTTTGTTGTCAAGTGCAGAAAGAATTGCTGTAATCCTACGCTGTACGGTGATAGGCGGAAGAAGGATTGAATAATTCATTATTGCAACTTTATCTCCACGAGGCATTTTTGTACCTTTTGAAGTTGCCATGCAATAATCAAAAAATTCATCATTAGATAAAATATAATAAAGGAAATCTTTTTCTACAGAATCTTTTGATTTAAATATTAATACATCAGCAGAACAACCCCCGGAAAAAGCTGCTTTCCATACCTTTTTGAAATATGGTCGAATATTAGATACTAATGTATCGTTTATCCCAAAATATGGCGTTTGCATTCCAGTTGGGAGATTTGCGGCTTCTGTAATTCCCCCACGGTCAGGAAGCATATTTTCAGTTGATATATAATTTGTTTTGTTCAAACTAACTACATCAATTCTATCTTTTCCATAATAGCAAATATCGCCTAATCTACATTTTTTCCAATCGTTCATTTTATTATTATATGCTAATGTTATTGTTTTCATTATTGCGGACGACACGCCCGCGATAGCGGCTCAAACCTCGTATCCAATCCCCCTCAACTTTTCTCGAATATCCTTTTCCAGTTTGCGGGATTGTTTGAACATCTCCGAAAGCTCTGACGTCAGCCGCGTCATCTTTTCGTCGAACGGCTCCCCGTCGTCTTCCTGTTCCTCAATTCCAACGTAGCGTCCGGGCGTGAGAATATAATCTTGAGCGGCAATCGCCTTAATATCGGCAACAGCGGAAAACCCTTTGACTTCTTTTAATTTGCCGTTCTGGAACTTGTGGAATGTATCGGCTAGTTTCTCAATGTCCTCGTCGGTAAAATCGCGGTGTTTACGGTCAACCATATACCCCATTTTTCGGGCGTCAATAAACAGAGTTTTTCCTTTCTGTTTTTTGTCCTTGCTGATAAACCAGAGCGTAACAGGGATCGTTACGCTGTAAAACAGCTGAGTCGGCATGGCGACAATTCCTTCTACAAGGTCAGCTTCAATAATATTCTTTCGAATTTCGCCTTCGCCGCTGGTCTGCGTTGACAGCGCCCCGTTGGCAAGAACCAGCCCGATTTTACCCTTCGGGGCGAGGTGATGTATCATGTGTTGTATCCAGGCGTAGTTGGCGTTTCCTGCTGGCGGAACTCCGAATTTCCAGCGAACGTCTTCTCTGAGCTTGTCCTGACCCCAGTTGGACAGGTTAAAGGGCGGATTTGCCATGATAAAATCCGCCTTGAGCGTTTTGTGCAGATCGTTGAAAAACGTGTCAGCGTGATACTGTCCGAGGTCAGCGTCAATCCCGCGGATAGCCATGTTCATCTTTGCCATTTTCCAGGTGTCAGCGTTGGATTCCTGACCATAGACAGAGATAGCGCCTCTGTTTCCGCTGTGCGCCTGAATGAATTTGGCGCTTTGAACGAACATTCCGCCTGACCCGCAGCAGGGATCGTAAACCCGGCAGTTGTCAAACGGATTAAGGATAGAAACGATCGTTTTAACGATGCTTGACGGCGTATAGAATTCGCCGCCTTTAACGCCTTCGTACGCGGCAAACTGAGCGATACAGTATTCATACGTGCGACCGAGCAAATCTTTGCTGCCCTCTGTATCGGACATATCCATATTGGTAAACAGATCGACCACCTCGCCCAATACGCGCTTGTCGAGGTCTGGGCTGGCGTAATTTTTAGGCAAAACGTTTTTCAACGACTTGTTTTCCTTCTCAATGGCTCTCATCGCATCGTCGATAACCGTTCCGATTTCGGGCGTGTGAGCTGCGGAGGAAATTTCCCTCCATCGCGCTTTTTTCGGAACGAAAAAGACGTTCTCCGCGAGGTATGCGTCGGGTTCGTTCTCAAAACCGTCCCCTTCCTCGACAAGTTCGTTATAACGGTTTTCAAAAGCGCTGGAAATGTACCGAAGGAAAATAAGCCCTACGATAATTTTTCGGTATTCTGCCGCGGGAATATGCCCCCATAAAACGCACGCGGCATCCCATATTTCTTTTTCAAATCCGATATTGGCGTTATTGACCATAATATACAAGGTAACAGGTGGGAAATTTCTGGGAATTTGCTGGGAAGATTCTGGGAACTGCCGGGAAAAATCCCAGCCTGTTCCCAGCCTCTCCCAGCTTAGTTATCATTCGCTTTTAAGAATCGGCTTTTTCGCGGCGGTTACTTCGTCCGGACGGCTGATGGCGGTCGTGTGCGGAGCGTGATGGAGGTATTCAGAATCCATCTCGACAATCTTTTTCAGGCTTTCGACGGTGTAGTCCAGCATAGCCAGCGGTTCCGTTTCCGTCGGTTCGAACATGAGCGATTCATGAACGATCATGGGGAAGTAAATCGTCGGGGCGTGAATGCCGAAGTCCAGCAGTCCTTTGGCGATTTCCATCGCGCTGATTCCCTTTTCCTTTTTGAGGGATTCCGCCGAGGCGACGAACTCGTGCATGGGGTGTTCCGGGTGCGGAATGGGCAGGAAATCCTTGACCCGCGCCGCCAGGTAGTTCGCCGCCAAGACGGCTCGCTGAGCGGTTTTGCGAATCCCGTCCGCTCCCAAAACGCGAATGTATCCGTACATGCGGACAAGGACGCCCACCGATCCGAAGAACATGCGGACTTTCCCGATGCTGTGTTCGTTTCCGAAGTCGAGCTTGTATCCGTCGTCGGTTTTAATTACGCGGGGATGGGGAAGGTAATCTTTGAGGAAATCGGCGACGGCAATCGGACCGGCTCCAGGACCTCCGCCGCCGTGAGGAGCGGCAAACGTTTTGTGCGTGTTGAAGTGCATCATGTCCGCGCCGAAGTCGCCGGGACGGGCGACGCCCATAATCGCGTTCATGTTGGCTCCGTCTACGTATACCAGCGCGCCGGCGTCGTGAACCATCTTCGCGATTTTGGAAATGTTCGGGTCGAACAAGCCCAGCGTGTTCGGGTTGGTAATCATGAACACAGCCGTCTTGTCGGACAGTTTCGACTGCAAGTCGTCCAGGTCGACAAGCCCTTCGGGAGAGCTCTTGCAAACGACCAGCTTGAATCCAGCCATGGCGGCGGAAGCGGGGTTTGTACCGTGAGCGGAGTCGGGCGTAACGACTTCTTTTCTGTCCGGGTCATGTTCGCGGAAATACTTCGCCGCCACTTCCAGAGAGTTGAACTCTCCGTGAGCGCCAGCCGCCGCCTGCAGACTCACGTTCGGCAGCCCGGCAATCTCCGCCGTCCATTGCTGAACTTTATACAGCAGTTCCAGAACGCCCTGAACGGTCGATTCCGGCTGGTACGGATGGAGGTCGCAAAAGCCTTCCATGGTCGACCATTTATCGCAGCATTTCGGGTTGTACTTCATCGTACAGGAACCGAGCGGATAGAAGTTGGCGTCGACGTTGTAGTTTTTGGACGACAGGTTGACAAAATGACGAACGACGTCAATTTCAGCCAGTTCTGGCAGGCGGGGCGTCGATTCCGCCAGTTGGTTTGCCGGGAATTTCTGAGCGAAATCCACGGCGGGAACGTCCAGTTTCGGGAACCGCAGCGCGCGCGCTCCAGCATGGGACGTTTCCGAAAGCAGTTGTACGGGAAAATCTTTCATAACAAATACTTGAAAAAATAAAATACGTTCCGCGAGAGGACTTGATAATTTGGGAAAATGATTCTTTTGGGGTTGTTCAAGCGGAATATATTAAACAGTGATTCTCGCTTGACGTTGCCTCTCGCTATTATTTATTCTACTATTTTTTAGAAATAATTCAAGACGCCCGCCCCTCCAAAAAACTGTGGGGAACCGCTTTGCGTCAATTGCTAATGGTCAAGTGCAAGCGAAAAGTCCCCACTTGGGGAAAATTTTTGTGTCATTGGGTGGCGACTTTATGCTTGCACTTTTAGGGTGACTACTTGTATACTATAATTAATGGTTTTTGTGTAAATTTTAACGTTTACACGGTTTGAATTTCCGACAAGGAAATTCGTAAGGAACAATTGTTATAACTTCATTGTCGAACACGCGTCGACGACGAAGACGATAATAAGTGATTTGACCACGTGTCAAATCTACCTCACAGCGGACAAGCTGTTGAGTAAGGGTCGGATGTACGGTTCTGACCTGACCAAGGATATTTACTTGACCGTAATCGTCAGTACGGCGAAGATAAATTACCTTACCAGTTACCTGAGTTGGAAAGGAGGGTTCCCAATCCAAAGGAACAGGCTGTCGGGTTGGCGCATGAGCAATTTCGTTTTGGCGCTTTTGGCGATAGGCTTCGACAAAACGTTCCGATTGAATTTGCAGCTGTTGCAAATTTTCAAAACAAAATCGATTCCAAACGCTATCCTTCCATTGCTTGTTGTACCTTTCGATTTTTGCCTGAGGACCAGTATCGCAAGGAATGGTAAAAACAACGTTTATATTCAATTCCAAGCAAACGCGCGTAACCAGTCCCAAACAGTCTGGTTTATGCGGACCTCGGAAAACCAAGGCGTTGTCAAATTGTGCGTAAGCAGGGCGACCGAAACGCTTAAAACGCTCAATTATATGCTCTGCAACACAATTTGACGTTACCTGTTTGTCAATCCAGGAACAAGCAAGACTGCCATGGAGAGAAATTGCATTGAATACAGAAAAATCTTCAAGGGTTCCCTGTATTCGCAAATCCTCAATGTGATCAAAGCAATCCATTTCCTGTTCCTTTGAACAAACCTCTGGCAAGTACCAGCCAGCCGGCGGCGGAAGGAAACGTTGACGTCGATACTGATTTTGTAATCCGTTTCGAGCCAGGACATAGTTAATTGCTCTCTCGGAGGGCAAGCAACTACAACCATAGGATTTCATTTGCTGACGGATAGCTTTGGCGCCATATTCGCCCAAGTCGCTCGTTTGTCGCAGCCACTGCCTTGTTTGAATAATGCAGCTTTCGACTTCAGGAGCTAATTTGTTGTGAGGAATTTTCGGCTGGCTTTTTCGCTTGTCCGAAAAGTCAATCCTGTCCAACCGTTTATTCCCAGCATGATCAATCCATTTTTTAACCGTTTTTTTGTCAACCTGAAATTGAGTGGCAATGGATCGAATTGACTTCCCCTGTCGATATAACCGAACCATTTCTGCTCGATTAAGTTCGTCTGAATTTTCCGTTTTTTTTCATCAAAATATCCTTTTTGTTGAAAATAAACAAAATTAAAAAATTCAGTATAATCAAATTATAAAATTTGTCATCGAGCGGGGACTTTTCGCTTGCACTTAAGTGGGGACTTTTCGCTTGCACTTGACCGCTAATAGCTAGAAGCTTCCCTATAGCATACTTATCGGGTCAATGTCGATAACCCACTGGACGTCGTCGGGCGTTTTGAATTCCTCTTGAGCTCGGCGGAGAACGTCCTGCAATCGAGAACGGTCGGGGAAATGGATCT
>JAEEGL015160101.1_pt1 | contig 13467 bp, 13 predicted proteins | sample 9134231 | NCBI WGS metagenome assembly JAEEGL01 (sample SAMN16246548, study PRJNA631951) | gut metagenome | biome: gut microbiome; feature: rumen; material: fiber-attached | host: Bos | place: Iran: Karaj | collected 2018-10 | reverse complement strand
ACAAAGTTTAGAAATAGAACAAAAGATTAATTCATTATCTAGTGTGAAGAACATATCAAATGGATATGCAAATATAAAAAGTTTTGATAATGTTAAAACATATAGTAATTCAGTTATTCCTATATATAAAATCACTATAATAATTACAACGATTCTAGAAGTGATAAAGACAATATTACTTATTATAGCGACTATGGTTGTGATTAAACAAAGAAAAGTCGAGCAAGAATAATAAAAGCGAAAGGAGATGTGCTATGAAAAAGGAAAACATTAATGAAAAACAAAAAAATGTAGAGCAAAAATTAAAAGATTACAGCATATTAGAAGTAGAAAAATTATTTGAAAGTTTAGGCACATCTTATTCCGGGATTAGTGTTGTCAATGTTGATGAAAAGCTAGAACAATATGGAAAAAATTCAATAGAAATAAAAGAAAATAATAGTATATTTCATAAAATAAAAGAAGCAGTTATAAATCCATTTAACATTGTGTTAATAGTAGTAGCAATTATAACTCTGTTTACAGATGTTATACTTTCAGAGCAAAAGGACTATGCGACTTTTGCTTTAATTGTAAGCATTATATTTATATCTGCAGTTATTTCTTTAAAAGAACAAATAAAGTCAGATAATGCAGCTCAGAAATTAAAGAAAATGATTACAAATAAAATAGAAGTAATAAGAGATGAGGTACAATCTACTGTTGATGTTGAAAATATTGTACCTGGTGATATTGTAAAATTATCGTCAGGAGACATGATTCCTGGTGATGTTAGATTTTTAGAAGCAAAAGATTTATTCATTGATCAAGCATCTTTAACAGGTGAATCAAACCATGTAGAAAAATTTAGCGTTTGTAAAGAAAATGATTTTATAACAGATATTTCAAATATAGGATTTATGGGAACAAATATAGTAAGTGGTAGTGCTTTAGCTGTTGTACTTACAACAGGAAATCATACATATTTCGGAAGTATGGCAAAATCAATGTATAGTGTAAACGAAAAAAATACTTTTGAAAAAGGTATAGATGATATTAGTAAACTATTAATTAAATTTATGCTTGTAATGGTTCCAATTATACTTATTATTAATTTGTTTACTAAAAATAATGTATGGGAGTCTATAATTTTTGCAATTACAATTGCAGTTGGTTTAACACCAGAAATGCTTCCAGTTATTATGACATCAACAATGGCTAAAGGTGCTGTTGAAATGTCTAAAAAGAAAACAATTGTAAAAAGATTAAGTGCAATTCAAACTTTTGGTCAAATGAATATCTTATGTACAGATAAGACAGGAACATTAACAAAAGATGAAGTAGTACTTGAAAAATACATGGATGTTTCAGGAAATGAAAGTTTAAGAATTTTACGACATGCATTTTTAAATAGCTATTATCAGACAGGTTTAAAGAACTTAATAGATGCTGCAATTATTGCAAGAGGAGAAACAGAAAAACTAAATGTATTAAAAGAGAAATATATTAGAGAAGATGAGATACCATTTGACTTTTCAAGAAGAAGAATGAGTGTTGTTTTAAAAGATGAAAAAGGAAAACGTCAATTAATTACAAAAGGTGCTGTAGATGAAGTGATGGCAATATGTTCATATATTGAGCTTGATGGAAAAGCAGTTAAAATGACAGATGAGCTAAGAGAACAAGCGTATAAAATATATGAAGAAAACAATAATGATGGATTAAGAGTTTTAGCAATTGCACAAAAAAATAATATACATGATGTAGAAACCTTTGGTGTGCAAGATGAAAGTAATATGGTATTAATAGGATTTGTAGGATTTTTAGATCCTCCAAAAGAAAGTGCAAAAGGAGCTATTGCAGCTTTAAAAGAACATGGAGTGGATACTGTAGTTTTAACAGGAGATAGTGAAGGCGTTGCACTAAAGGTTTGTAAAAAAGTTGGAATAGTTGTAAGTAATAGATTAACAGGAAAAGAAATTGAAGAAATGACAGATGAAGAGTTAAGAGAAAAGGTAAAAAATTGCCACTTATTCTCAAAATTATCACCTCTTCAAAAACAAAGAATAGTTAGAATATTCCAAGAAAATGGAAATACTGTTGGATATATGGGTGATGGAATTAATGATAGCCCTCCACTAAAACAAGCAGACGTTGGAATTTCAGTAGATACAGCAGTTGATATTGCAAAAGAAACAGCAGATATTATATTATTAGAAAAAGACTTAAATGTATTAGAAGAAGGTGTTGTAAATGGCAGAAAAACATTTACAAATCTTCTAAAATATATAAAAATGGCAACAAGTGGAAATTTTGGAAATACTTTATCAATTATAATTGCAAGTTTATTTTTACCATTTTTACCACTACTTCCAATTCATATTTTAATACAAAATTTATTAAATGATTTTGCGCAAATTGGTATGCCATTCGATAATGTAGATAGTGAATATCTAGAAAAACCTAAAGATTGGGATACAAATGGTATAAAAAGATTTATGTTTGTATTTGGAATAATAAGTACAATATTAGATATTTTATGCTTTGCTGTTTTATGGTTTGTATTAAAATTTAATACAGTAGAAAAAGCAGTACTATTCCAAACAGCTTGGTTCACATTTGGAATACTATCACAAACATTAATTATACACATGATTAGAACAAATAAGATACCTTTCATTCAAAGTAAATCTTCAAAACAATTGCTTATATCAACAGTTACTATTGTAGCTATAACACTACTTATTACATTTACAGGTATTGCAACTATATTTGATTTAAGTAAATTACCATATACATATTTAATGTGGATTGTAATTTTACTAGGAATTTATATTTTATTTATTCAAGTTTATAAAAAAATATATATAAAAAGAAATGCAAGATGGTTATAAAGGGAGAAAAAAATGTTTATTGATTACGTTAAAATAACTGCAAAATCAGGTAATGGCGGAAATGGTGCTATTACTTTTAGAAGAGAAAAATATGTTGCAGCAGGTGGACCAGACGGAGGAGACGGTGGCCGCGGCGGAAGTATATTTTTTAAAGTAGATCCAGATATGAACACATTACTTGATTTTAGATTTAAAAGAAAATTTCATGCAGAAGATGGTAAAAATGGTGAAGGTGGTCACAGATTTGGAAAAAGTGGAGAAGATCTTTATATAGGTGTACCAATCGGAACTGTTATTAAAGATGCTTTAACACGGAAAAGTTGTAGCAGATTTATCTGAAGAAGGACAAGTAGAAAAAATCTTACCAGGTGGTAGAGGAGGAAAAGGAAATTCACATTTTGCTACATCTACAAGACAAGCACCTCGTTTTGCGAGAGATGGTGAAAAAGGAATAGAAAAAGAATTTATATTAGAACTTAAACTTTTAGCAGATGTTGGACTTTTAGGATTTCCTAATGTAGGAAAATCTACTTTTATATCTAAAGTAACTTCAGTCAAACCTAAAATTGCAGATTATCATTTTACAACAATAGTTCCAAACTTAGGAGTTGTTAAAGGCGAATTTGGAGATAGTTTTGTTATAGCAGATATTCCTGGAATTATTGAAGGGGCAAGCGAAGGAACAGGACTTGGACTTCAATTTTTAAGACATATAGAAAGAACAAGATTATTGCTTCATTTTCTCGATGTATCAGGTTCAGAAGGTAGAAATCCAGTAGAGGATTTTAAAATTATAAATAAAGAACTTGAAAAATATAGTGAGAAATTAGCTAAAAGAAAACAAGTAATAGTTGCAAACAAGATTGATATAATGCAAAATGAAGATCTTTTAAAAGAAGTAGAAAATCTAGCTAAAAAAGAAAATTTAGAATTATTTAAAATATCTGCAGCAACAGGAGAAGGAGTAAAAGAACTTATAAAGAGAGTATCTGAATTATTAAAAGAGTTACCTAAAGAAGATATTATAGAAGGAATAGAAGATAGAGTAGTATATACATTAAAAGAAGATGAGGACGAATTTGAGATAGACATTGTAGATGGAGAATTTATAGTATCAGGACCTGCAGTAGAAAGATTAATGGGAAGAGTAAATATTCAGGATAATGAATCAATGCACTATTTCCAAAAACAATTAAATGAGCTTGGAATAGAAGCTAAACTTAAAGAAAAAGGAATAAAAGAAGGAGATACTGTAAAGATCTTAGAATGGGAATTTGAATGGTATAATTAAAAATAAAAGACAATAAATCAAGTATTTATTGTCTTTTTTATATTTAAAAATTAATCTATATTTATAATTCGTGTGGGTCTGGATTAGTTGGAGGATTGGTTCGTAGATATTCTAAATATCTGTCATGAGCCTTTTTATAAAACATACTATCATATACTACTTTTCTATCTAAATCTAACAAATCTAATTTTCCAAAAGCATTTAAATATTTTTTTACTGCATCTATAAGTTCTTGTTCAGAATCAGGTATAGAAACAGTTTTAGATGGATAAAATCCGCCAGTAAGATTTTGTATATAATAATCTTTTAAAGAGACAAATCCTTCTAAACAATCTTGCATTTGAAATGGAGACACTAAATCTAAAAATGCTTTAGAATCAGAATCTCGATCCTGTTCATTATCTGTGGATTCTATTATTATAACATAATAGGTTTGCTGATATCTTTCAATTGAAGTATAGTTATGTGGATATTCTTGAGCTAATTGTTTGAATTTTTTTAAATTTTCTTCAGACAAATTACTGACCATTATATATTTAAGAACTTTTCCATCTTTATTTTTTTTCTCATCGCGATTACTGCAAGAAGCAGTAAAAATATTTTTATCCCAAAAACTTCTGCAAGCTTCCAAACATTCGGGAACTATATATTCATCTGGATTACTAGAAACTATTTCAATACTTTCACCAGCATATCTAAAATTTTTGCTAGAATTATCTTCTTTCATTTTATGCTCCTTTTATTAAACTAATTAAAGTTTAACATAATAGCATATTTTATGCAATAATATATTTTTACAATATAAAAAACCATAGTATTTCACTATGGCTTTTGGTGGTTCGAGGTGGAATCGAACCACCGACACGAGGATTTTCAGTCCTCTGCTCTACCGACTGAGCTATCGAACCATATATAAAAAAATGGCGACCTGGAACGGGCTCGAACCGTCGACCTCTAGCGTGACAGGCTAGCGTTCTAACCAACTGAACTACCAGGCCGTAAAAAAATGGTGGGCACTACAGGGCTCGAACCTGTGACCCCCTGCTTGTAAGGCAGATGCTCTACCAACTGAGCTAAGCGCCCATTTTCTTACTGACGAAGACTATTGTACTAAATTTTATCAAATATGTCAATAGTTTTTTTAAGTTTTTTTAAGTTTAGAAGAAAATTTAAAAATATTGCATTAATATGTAGAAAACTTAAAAAGGGTTATGATAAAATAAATTAAAAGGAGTAAATATGAAAACAAAAATAGTAGGAATATATAGTTTAATTCATTTTATAGTAGATTTAGCATGTGCAATATTAGTAGCTAATTTAGTAACTTCAAAAATGGGGCAAACTACAAATTTATTTATTGCGATAATAACATATAATTTTTTTGCGTTTGCAATGCAACTTCCAATTGGAATTATTGCAGATAAGATAAATAAAAATGCAATTTGTTCTAGTATAGGATGCATATTAGTCGCAATAGCATTTGGATTTTCAAATTTAGGATTTCTTGCATGTATTATTGCGGGGATAGGAAATTCGCTATTTCATGTTGGTGGAGGAATAGATGTATTAAATATAAGCGAAAAGAAAGCAGCTTTGTCAGGAATCTATGTATCTACAGGATCTATGGGAATATTTTTGGGAACAAAATCTGCATCTTGGGGATTTGATAAATATTATTTAGTTATATTAATACTAATAGCATCTGCTATTCTTTTGTTTTGGTTATATAATAAAATAAAAGATAAAGTAATAAACGAAAAAGTTATAATTCCACATTTAACTAGCAATGAAATTATTGCAGTCATATGTTTAATAATTACAGTTTGTATAAGAAGCTATGTTGGAATGATATTATCATTCGATTGGAAAAGTAATTTTATATTAGCTATAATATCAGTTTGTGCAGTTATTTTAGGAAAGGCATTGGGTGGAATAATAGGAGATAAAATTGGATTTAAAAAGATGTCAGTTATTTCACTTGCAGTATCTGCAATATGTTTTATATTTTCTTTTAATAGTAGTATTCTAGGAATTATAGCTATATTATTCTTTAATATGACAATGCCAATAACATTAACAGCATTAACCAATATGATGAATAATAATAAAGGAATGGCATTTGGTCTATTAACATTTGCATTGTTTATAGGGTTTATTCCTAAAGCTTTTGAAATTGGGGAAAATATAATGTTTACACCAATAGGATTATTTAGTATAACAGTTATATCATTAATAATTTTATATATAGGAATAAAAAAATATAATAAATTTATGGAGCAAGAGTAGTGATTGAAAGTTTAATAAAATCTTTGTTTTTAACGCTTTTAATAGAATTAATAGTATGTATTATTTTTGGGATACGAAAAAAAGAAGATATAATAGTAGTAATTTGTGCAAATGTGTGTACAAATCCAATAGTTGTATATATTGCAAATTTGGTATTAATGTTTAGTGGGTTTTCTAATCTATATTGGATAGTAGTTGCTATACTTGAAATATTTGCAGTAATATTAGAAGCTATAATTTATAAAAAATGCTTAAGATTTAATAAGTTTTCTGCATTTACTATATCTTTAATATGTAATATAATATCTTTTGGAATAGGATTATTAATATGAAAGGAGAAATAATATGAAAAGAAAGGTAACAAAAATTTTAGGAATTGTTTTATTATTTATGATAATAGTTAATACATATTGCTATGCTGATTTAATTAATCCTAATAATCCAGGTTTAATTAATCCTGATAAGCCAAGCACAATTAGGACTGTGGGAGATACATTGTCTGATTTGTTAACAATGGGAATAGTAATACTAGCAGTTGCTACAATAGTAACAATTTCAGTAATTGTATTAGTTAAAAGTAAAAAAACAAAAGAAGAAATAAAAAATGAAAGTGAAAAGGAATAAATAAGATGACAATAGACATTAGTAATATACCAGTAGGATTATGCATAATAGCTGTGACATTGACATTTACAATTATTAATCTAATTGTTGCATTAATTCTAGGAATAAGAAAAAAAGATTTACTTACTGTTTTTGTAAGTAATATTATAGTAAAAACCATCATAAGTGCTATTATTATACCAATATTAGCAGCAAATAGCTCTGCTATTTGGAGTGTAGTTTTGGCATTCCCAATAGTAGCTTTAGCTGAAGGGATAATATATAAAAAAAGATTTAAAGACTATACAAAACATAATGGCATGGATGTAGCTTTTGTATGTAATTTTGCATGGGTATTGCTAGCTTTAGCTATAGCACCTGTGTTACTAATAATTGTAGCAATATTATAAATTTTATAAGGAGAAAGATATGAAAAAAAGTGTAACAAGAATATTAGTATTTTTTTTATTAATTATGATAGCATTTAATACGTTTTGCTATGCAAATATGGTTGCTATTGATGAAGACTTAATTGAACATGTTAATGAAGTATATTTACCTTCATTTTATATAGTGATAATTATATCAGTATTAATTATAGCTGGAATATCAGCATTTATATTAATGGCAGTATATAAACTTAACAAATTAGATAAAAAAAATGAAGAAGATGCTCAAATTGAAGAAAAAAATGAGAATAATCAGTAACTAGAAAGGAATAGAAAATTATGGGGATATTAGGATCAATTGTTATTAATCGTTCTGAACCAATTAAACAGACATATAAAACTATTACATATTCATTTTCAGATGGAATAACATTTATGCGCACACCAATTTTAATGGCCTTGATATTATTAGTTTTAAATGTAATTATAGCTTTAGTAATAGGGTTGAGAAAAAGAGATGTTATTATTGTTTTTGCAACAAGCCTGATGGTAAAAACTACTGTATTTACTGCATGTTTATTAGCAGGAAAACTAATTGGACTTACGGATAATACAGCGTCTTTAATTTTTATATTACCAATAGCTGCTTTTATAGAAGGATTTATATATAATAAAATGTTAACAAATAAAAAATATACAGGCATGGGAGTAGCTTTTTTATGTGATTTTGTTTGGATTTTAGTTTTGTTAGCATTAGTTATGCTTTTACATATTATTACGATTCCATTAACAATAATGTCTTTAATATTATAAAATACTAAAAATCTTGAAATGCATAATTACATATGATATAATATAAATAATTTAATATTGTTATGTTTTAAAAAGAAACCTAAGTAATAATTTGTAGTAACTTTTAGAGAGATAGTGGTTGGTGTAAACTATTAGTATATAAATTATGAAATACACTTCTTATAGTAACAATAAATTGGAAAGAATAAGGTAATGTTATTTTTAAGTAACATTATGAATAAAGGTGGTACCACGGGAAGCTAGCTCGTCCTTTAGGATAGGCTAGCTTATTATATTTTAGGAGGTACAAAAAAATGGGAGTTTACGAAGACTTAAAATGGAGAGGGCTAATACAAGATATTAGCGATGAGAAGCTTATTGATAAGCTAAACAATGAAAAATTAACATGCTACATAGGAACAGATCCAACGGCAGACAGTATGCATATTGGGCATTATTCATCATTTCTAATATGCAAAAGGCTTGCAAAAGCAGGACATAATCCAATACTTTTAATAGGTGGAGCAACAGGCCTTATAGGTGATCCAAAACCAAATGCAGAAAGACCAATGATTAGTAAAGAAGAAGTGGAGCACAATATCGAAGGATTAACTAAACAAGCAAAAGAAATATTTGGATTTGAAGTTGTTAATAATTATGATTGGATTAAAGATATAAACACTGTAGATTTCTTAAGAGATTATGGAAAATTCTTTAATGTAGGATATATGCTAGCTAAAGATAAAGTAAAATCTAGAATGGAAACAGGTATAACTTTTGCAGAGTTTTCATATATGATTTTACAAGCTTTAGACTTTTTACATCTATATGAAGAAAGAAACTGCACACTTCAAGTTGCTGGATCAGACCAATGGGGAAATATTACATCTGGAATAGAATTAATTAGAAGAAAATTAGATAAAGAAGCTTTTGGAATGGTAATGCCACTTGTTACAGATTCAAATGGAAAGAAATTTGGAAAAACAGAAGGAAATGCATTATGGCTTGATAAAGAGAAAACTTCAAGTTATGAAATGTATCAATACTTAATAAACTTAGAAGACTCTATGATTATTGAATACTTAAAGAAATTAACATTTTTAAGTAGAGAAGAAATAGAAGAAATAGAAAAAAGACATCTAGAACATCCAGAATTAAGAGAAGCGCATAAAATATTAGCAAGAGAAATAATAACAGATTTACATGGAAAGGAGGAATATGAAAAAGCAGTAAGAATTACTGAGAGCTTATTTAGTGGAGATTTTACTAAATTAAGTAATGAAGAATTAGAAGAAGCATTAAAAGGAAATGAAGTAAAAAATATAGTTTTGGGAACTAATATAGTAGAAGCATTAGTCGAAATCGGAGCTGCTTCAAGTAAGAGAGAAGCAAGAGAGTTTATACAAAATGGAAGTATTGAAATTAAAGGAAACAAAATTACTGATTTAGAAAAGACAATAGAAAAAACAGACTTAATAAATGATACATATTTAGTAGTAAAACGTGGTAAGAAAAAATACTATGTTGCTAAAAATTAACCAATGAAAGGAAATTAAAGATGAATAAGAAAAATAAACTAATAATTTTAGGTATTGTACTTGTTATAGTATTATTGGGTATATACTGTGGGGTATATTTTGTAAGAAAAAATAATAAACCCAACTATGCAGTTAAAGTATACAATGAAAAAGAAAATGTTAAAAAGTTAACCAAAACTGAAAAAGCAATAGCTGGACTTGAAGAAGAAAAAAAGAACATAGAAGACGATAAAAAAACATTTTCAGATATGTACAAAGACTATTTAAAGTTATCTGATGAGGAAAAAGAAGAGAGTGAAGTTATTCCGGATAAACAAGATGTTCCATTTGAAAAGCTAAAAGAAATTCAGGAAGAACAAGAAAAAGAAGAGAAAAAAGAGGAGAAGAAAGAAGATAAGAAAGAGGAAAAAGAGATTCCTGAAAAATTTGATTTAAGAGATAAAATTGATATAAATGTTGATGATCAACAATCTTATGGATTATGTTGGGATTTTGCATCTTTAAATGCTTTAGAAACACATTTAGCATTAAAAAATTTAGGAAATTATGATTTTTCTGAGTTACATTTAGATTATGTTGAATCAGAGCTTTTATGTGGATATAGAACTGTGCATGAAGGTGGAAGTTTTAATAATTTTAAAGCGTATAATATAGAATCTGGTGTAGTTTTAGAAAGTGAAGTTCCATATGTAAAAGACAGTAGATTAGCTTCATACAAAAAAGATGAATATGATAAATTTTTAGGTATGGATGTTGTTGTACCAGTTACAGAAACTGTTTCATTTCCAACATTATATAAAGGTGAATATAATGAATTTACGGATGAAGAAATAAAAGAATATAGAGATACAGTAAAAAAACATATAATGACTAATGGTGGACTTTATTGTTGTATAGCTGCTCCTACTGGAAATGAATACTATAATTCAAAGACTAGTGCTATATATTATCCGAGCGATGCAGACTTTTCAATAATAGGATTTCATGCAGTAACAATAATTGGATGGGATGATAATTATTCTAAAGACAATTTTATTAAAGGAGTGAAACCTAAAAATGACGGTGCATATATTGCATTAAATTCTTGGGGAAAATATGCAAATGACGATGGATATATATATATTTCCTACGAAGACAGATATGCTGAAGGTGATTTAAATGGAATTATTTCTACATCAATGGAAAATGCATATAAGATAAGTGCAATTAAGAATAAAGAAATAAGAGAATATTTAGAAGAAAACTATGGACATTTATTTGTTGAAGTTGATGGCGAAAAATATATAACTAAAAATGCAATTTCAAGTATTAGAACTGTAGACTTATCAAATAGAAATATGTCTTCCTTAGAAGGAATTGAAATTTTCTCAAATACATATGAAATAAATTTATCTAATAATAATATTACAGATATAACTCCAGTTAAGAATTTAACTTCGCTATATTCAATAGATTTATCAAATAATAAGATAAAGAATGTTTCACCATTAGCAAATTTAAGTGATTTATATCATATTAACTTATCAAATAATAATATAAAAGATATAAGTCCTATAAGCAAAATTAAAAATGACTTTATTGAGCTTGATGTTTCTAACAATGTAGGAATAACTGGATATGAAAAATTAAAAAATGTAGAAATACTATATATTAGTGGATGTGGAGAAATAGACATAAATAAAATTGCTGAATTACCAGATTTATGGACGCTAGATATATCTAATACAAAAAAACTAAAAAATATTGAAAGCTTTAAAAAGGTAAATAAATATATTTATAGTTTAAATTTAAGTAATTGCAATTTGAAAGAAATACCAGAATTTCCTAAAGATGTTAATATAGAAGATTTAGATATTTCTAAAAATAATATAACAGACTTAAAAGGAATAGAAAAGCTACAAAATATACATGTTTTAGATGTTTCTGAAAATAAAATAAAAAATTGGGAACCTATAAAAGAAATCATTAGAACTAATGATGAATATGTAGATGAAGATTATGCTGACGGAGAAGATGAAGGATTAGAAATAGAAGAATATATTGAAGATGAATACTATGATGAAGAAGATTATATGAATGTTGGCTTAAATATAGTTGCTAACAATTGTGGTATTGAAGATATAACAGTATTTAACAATATATTTGAAGATTTAGGATTAGAATTAAAAGACAATAATATAAAAGATGTTTCAAAATTTGAAAATTCAAAAAATACCTATATTAATTTATCAAACAATAAAAATATAACAGGCTTAGAATCGCTTAAAAATGTAAAAAGAATATTTTTGAATAATTGTAATTTATCAGATATAAATGAATTATTAAAACTTGAAGAAGTTAGTGAATTAAGCTTAGAAGATAATAATATAACAGATATGAGTGATTTTTCAAAATTTAAAAATCTTTCAGCACTTTCACTAGCAGGAAACAAAGAATTAAAAGGAGAAATATCATCAGACAAGTTATATATTTTAAATTTAAGTAATTGTGGCTTAGATGATAGTATTAATTTTAAAAAAGTACCTAATTTAGATGTTTTAAATATTAGTGAAAATAATATAACTAAGATATATGAAATTTTAAAAAGCATTAAAACAGACTATTTACAATTATGTTCTGATAAAATTGATTTTGATAGTTATGTAAAAATAAAAAGTACAAATAATTATGATAATAGATATATTACTGTAGATGTTGATAAAATTGAATTAAATTATACACTACTAGATAACAAAAATGAAATAGATATTAATAGTATAGAAGCTATGAAAGCTGACATCTTAAAAGACCTTGCACATTCAATTAATATAGAAAATGGAAAATTCAATAAGAGTAACTTTATTATAACCATAGATGATATTGAAAAAGAAAGTATAAAAATAAGAGTAGGTGGATACGCATCAGGACTATATGAAAAAGTAGTAGAAATTATATATAATTCAAACACACAAAATGCTCAAAACATAGAAAATAGCATAGATGATAACATTGATAATAATACAGTTGTTAATAATGAAATAGTAAATAATAATGTTATAAATAATAACATTGGCATAAACAATAATGCTATAAATAATAATACTAGATCTGGACTTAATAATGAAGTAAATAGTATAAATAATAGTATTAATTAATATGTATTTAAAAGATAAAAGACAGGATAATGTAAATCCTGTCTTTTATATATTTTATATAATTGAATACCTAAATTAAAAATCACAATTGTTTGGTGTACGAGGGAATGGTATTACATCACGTATATTTTCCATTCCAGTTATATACATAAGTAATCTTTCAAAACCTAATCCAAATCCTGAATGTATATCTGAACCATATCTTCTTAAATCTAAATACCAGTATAGAGGTTCTTCAGCAATTCCCATTTCTTTCATACGAGAAACTAATACATTTAAATTTTCTTCCCTTTGAGAACCACCCATTATTTCTCCAGCTCCTGGCACTTCTAAGTCAACAGCTGCTACTGTTTTACCATCAGGATTTACTTTCATATAATATGATTTAATATCCTTTGGCCAGTTTTTAACAAATACTGGACCATTGAAATATTCTGTAATATATTTTTCATGTTCTTTTGCTAAATCTTCATCATAATCTGGCTCAAATTCCCATTTTTTATCTGCTTTTTTTAGTATGTCTATAACATCATGATGATCTATTCTAACAAAACTTGAATT
>JAEEGL015019544.1_pt1 | contig 13467 bp, 10 predicted proteins | sample 9134231 | NCBI WGS metagenome assembly JAEEGL01 (sample SAMN16246548, study PRJNA631951) | gut metagenome | biome: gut microbiome; feature: rumen; material: fiber-attached | host: Bos | place: Iran: Karaj | collected 2018-10 | reverse complement strand
CTGCATGATGGGGTAGACCATCTGCGAGACGTGGGGTGCGTCCATGTTTCTGCCGACCTCGTCCATGCTTCTTGTGGCACGGTTGAGGGTTATCTGCTGGGCGAGTCTGAGCGTGTTTATCTGATAGTCTTTGTTTAACTGGACGTCGGTTCCGAGGACGAACTCGACGTTCTTTCCTTTGAGACCGACGGCTTCGAAGCAGCGGCGGTTGTAGTCGGCGAGTTCGGCGACTCTCTCCATCGTTCCTTTCTTGTTGAGGAAGGCGTGAAGGTCGGCAAGGAGGACTTTAACCTTGAAGCCGGCGTCGCGGAGGTCCATGAGTTTGTTTATTGTGACGAGATGTCCGAGATGAATCTCGCCGGACGGCTCATATCCCGTATATACGGATTTTTCGGGCTTGGCAAGTACGGCTCTCAATTCATCTTCGGTGACGATCTCTACTGTATTTCTTGTTGCAAGTGTGTATGCGTCCATATTTTCTGCCAATATTGTTGGCGTTCAATTAGGATAATATTTATTGCAATTATCTTCTGTCACTTGCGTATTCCCTGTATTTCCTTTATATTTCTATTTCCTTTATTTCCTGAACATCCCGTATTTCCTTCTGCTCCGGTTTTCGTTCGTTTATTTTTCATTCATCGTTTCTTCTCTGATACAGGGCTTTGGCAAAGAGTGCGGTGCAGACAGCGGCAATAATAAACACCGCCTCACCCGATGCCGTTTGCGGACTTGTCTGCTGCGGCTGAGTGCTGTCGGGGTTGCCTGTGTTATACGTATCGTCCGTGCCGCTGTTGCCGCTTATGTCGTCATCGACATAGTTCTCATCATGGATTGTCACAATTTTAATGACTCCTTTGTTATCGACACCATCAACCCAAGCTATTATATTTTTTGAGATCTGAGGAGCCGATCCGTATTCCCCATTGATATCGGCAACATAATACTCTTTATTTTCTTTCAGATCGTAAAGATAAATCTTGTAATTGGATTTATTGCGGTTATCATCCCAGACAATGTAATCTTTATCAAACGCGAATGAGGGAATTCGTGCGTTTGGTGAAGCAATCAGGGATGTTTTGTTTGTCGAAATGTCGGTAATATATAATTCCTGCTTCATATCCTTCTGATCTTTCAAAAATGAATAAAAATCGGGGTCATATCTGTAGACGATATTATTGCCCGATATATGAGGATATGAGTACAATCCTTTGGTTTCGTCACCAATCTGATGCGACTCTCCCGTATCGATATTAAGATAATGTACCGTATCTTTCATCTGACCGTATCTGTCGTCATAAAAGGCGACAATATTGCCGCTTATTTTAATGCCATATTGAGATCCTGGGATTCTGTAGCGTTTAAAGTTTGCACCCGCATCTTTTGATATGTAAATGTCACGACCTTCAATGTCATTTGGAAAATCCGTAGCGGTAAGTACAATCGTTTTATCCTTAATTTCAAGGTCTATCAGTTGAGACGGTGGCACAAGTATTTCGTTGTATGATTTTGATGCCATGTCATATGATCGTAAATCCGAATTTACCGTCCAATAAACAGTATTCCCCGAAATGGCGATTGGGGAGGGACCTCTTGTATCGGGCATATCATCAAAGGTTAATTCCGTAAGTTTATCTGTGCTGATATTGTAGAAATAAAGTTTTGACCATCCTATGATAAAGTCATAAAGACCGTCGTTTTGGTCAGGACACAATTCCATGATGAAAATATTTCCCGAATCTATGGCAAATTTGGGATATGCTGTCTCATCGGCAACAAATATTATTTTTTCTTCAGATAACTCCAATGCGGATGCCGGAAAAACGCATAAAGAAATTAAAGAAATAATTATGAGTATCAATTCAGTTATTTTTTCTTCCATGATATCCCGCCACGGCAATTAATGCAATGCCGACTGAGACAATTATCCAAACAACTTCCCCCGATGCCGTTTGCGAATCCGCATTCTGCGGCTGAGTGCTGTCGGAGTTGCCTGTGTTATCCGTATCGTCATTGCCGCTGTTGCCGCCATTGTCCGTGATGGTTTCGTCATCACGGATTGTCACGATTTTTACGACTCTTTTGTTATCGAGGTCATCAGCCCATACTATTGTGTTTTTTGATATATGAGTATCCGCTCCGTTTTTATCAATTATGTCGGCGACAGAATACTCTTTATTTTCTTTCAGATTGTAAAGATACAGCTTGTAATTGGATTTATTCCTGTTATCGCACCAGACAATATAGTCTTTGTCGATTGCTAATGAGGTAATTTGTGCGTTTGGTGACGCAATTACGGATGTCTTGTCTGTCGAAATATCAGTCAGGTGTACTTCCTGATTAACATTATACTGATCTTTCAGATAAGAATCAAAGTCGGGGTCAAATATATAGACAACATTACTGCCCGATATATCGGGATAGTAGTAAATTCCTTTAGTTTCATCACCTATCTGGTGAAACTCCCCAGTATCAATATCAAGATAATGGACAGATTCTCTCATAAGACCGTATCTGCTGTCATCAAAGACAACAATATTGCCGTTGATTTTTGCGTTAACCTGATGGACAGGGAGTCTGTAGCGTTTAAAGTTTGCACCCGCATCCGTTGATATGCAAATGTCGGGATCGTCATTGCCATCAGGAAAGTTTCTACCTGTATATACAATCGTTTTACCCTCAACTGCGAGTCCGTCAGGGTAAGACTGCGGCACGGATAATTTTCTTAAAGATTTTGATACTGTATCATATGACCTGACATCCGGATCATATGATCGTAAATCCGGATTTACTATCCAGTAAACAGTGTTTCCGGATATTGCGATAGGGTGTTGTCCTTTCGCATTAGACATGTCTTCAAAGGTCAATTCCGTCAGTTTATCGGTGCTGATATTATAGAAATAAAGTCTTGACCATCTATCGTTTTTGTCGATATACTTGTTAATGTCGAACTCAAATATGAAAATGTTTCCCGAATCAATGACATAGTCGAGATATTCCGTATCATCGGCAGCAAATATCGTTTTTTCTTCAGAGAGTTCCAGAGCGGATACCGTAAAAGTGCATAAAGAAAGCAATAAGAGTATCAGGGACAGAATCCTGGGCATTTGTGATGCTGTAAATTTCATGATTTTTTTCTATCTTATCTATCCGATATATACCATCTCTCATCCTCATCAAACAATTAACTGTTTCTTATACTGATTTTTACTGCCGTTTACTTTACTGCGGCTGATTGTTTGATAGGGATCAGAGAGCGGTTATTAACCTGCACGATATATGAGGATATGTCAAGAAAAATTTTGACAGGAAATGTCTATGGAAAAAACTACAAAGTATGTAATTGCCGGAGTATTACTTCTCTGCGCAGTATTAATCTGTTCACCTGTAAGCGCTCTTAAAGCCGTGGCGACAGATGAACAGTTAAAGATAATGAATGAGCTTGAAGGCACCGACATTACCATCGGAGAGTACATGCAGAAAGTCTGGCCCGAGTTCTACGCGGAACTCGATGACGAGCAGAAAGAAAAGATCAACAACTGGAAGAAAAGCTGGCCCGACGATGTAAAATCAGTAAACAGGCAGGAGAATAACGAAGAAAAAACGGACGAAATTAAAGCGGAAAATACGGGGACGGGATCTCAGTTAACGGCGAATGCCGCAAAAGGAATGAACATAATCGGTTACGGAGTCATGCCTCTGAAAATTTCCTGTCCCGCGACCGCATATTGTATTCTTGCGGCAAAATGCTTATATTTCTGAGTTACAAAGAGACCATTAAACAATATCGGACTCCATGATTACCGAACAGAACAAAACAGAACTTAAGCAACACAACAGAACCAAACAGAACCAAACTGACAAAGCAGAACTGAAAAGGACTGAAGATCGCAAAACATAACCAAACAGGACAAAAGGGGGGACACAATGTATCAATCCGTGTATAAATCGGCAATCTTTGCGGTATTCATCGGGCTGATTCTCATGCTTCTGATGATGGATCCCGTGGATGCACTCTCGGCCAATGCGACCGAAGAGCAGTTAAGGATAATGAACGAGCTTGAAGGCTCGGACATGACCATCGGAGAGTACATGCAGAAGGTCTGGCCCGAATTTTACGCCGAGATGAGCGACGAACAGAAAGAGCACATAAACCGCTGGAAGAGAAGCTGGCCCAAAGACGCAAACACCATCGAAAACAACGAAGTTAAGTGGCACAGTCAGAATGTGACCTCGTTTACGACGGCGCTCGGCATCAAACTCTGCTGGGGAGAATCCGTCAATCCCGATTACCGGCGCAATGCCACGGAGAGTGCGGCGGAGTCGGATACGTTCTCCAATCTCAGTATTACCGTATATTCGCCGAAGGGTCACATCTTCGGTCCCTACCGTGACGCCGATTTTGACAGATCGCGTAACGGCATAATCAACTTTTACATCAAAAGGCTCAACGGGGTGGATTTGGGCGAATGGTGGTATGCCGTGAAAGGCGACAGGGTTGACGGAACCGAATACTATACGGTTTGACGATATATACGCGGTTTGACGTATCGCTTGCGTAACGCGGTTAAAGAGTATAATGCACTAAATGCACGGAGTAAACATGAACGAAGAAAAGATGCAGCGGAACACCGCAATCATGGGATTATTCACGGTAATTTTTATTCTCGCAATTTCGGCGGCGGTCGCGGTTTCTCCGACCGAAAAAACCGAAGCAATCGTGTATCAGTATGCGGACGGCTACATTGTCTCGGATTCGCCGGATTTTGAGGATTATATCGACACCTCCGGCAGTGACAAAATTCGTGAATTTTCCGAACTGCCCTTATGGATTAAGGTCTCGGTGATCCTCGGCACTTTTTTTTCGCTGATCTGTGTGCTGAAATACGCTCTCCTCTTTTTCGGAAGAACGAAGAACGCAACAGATTCGGGTGCGGACGGCGGCAACAAAAAGATCATCTATGATTCCGTATGCGACAACCCGGGCATTATCGCCGCGGAGATCGGCGAACTTACGGGGATAAACATAGGAACGACCAGATATCACCTGTATATTCTTGAAAAGAGCAGAAAAATTTTCCATGTCAAGAAGGGCGGCAAGGTCTATTATTTCAGGAACGACGGTTCGTTTACGGAGAACAGAATCGCGGACATAATCGTTGCCCGACACGAGAACCGCAGACTTATTCTGAAGATTGTTCAGGAACGACCCGGAATATCGAATAAGCATATCTCGGATGCCATCGGCATAGACAAGAGTACGGTTCACTGGCATGTAAAATGCCTCTGCGAAGCCGGCGCTTTAAGAGTGGAATATGACGGAAGGGATGTGAGGATATATCCGCAGTCGGCAGTGTCGTAAAAAGTTAAAAGAAATCTTCAAATTTTAAAAAATCAAAAGGGACTGATTTTAAAAATCAGACCGCGTTTTTTCCGGAGAGTTATTTCCACTCGTACTTTGCTCTCCTGCGTTCGTATTCGTCGTAATCCACGACGTCCGACAGCGTGCTTAAATCCATGTCTTTGAGAGGGATGCGTTCAACGCCGTTTTCGGTTACTTTCTCGACATATCCTTCTGCGTCTATCATCAGGTATGAACTCTTCATGCAGTCTTCGGATTCGAATATCGGAGTGTCTTTGCTGCCGTCTTTCCGGGTGAGTATTACGTCTTCGTGGCGTTTGCGGTATGCCTCGAATTCTTCGTTTGTTATCGCGAATTCATTCGCGGTTGTGTCATTTTGTCCTTTAATCTCAAGGAACTGGAATATCTTCCATCTTGCCGGCGAGAGTTCGGCAATCAGTTCATGCATGTCTTCGTCTTTTGTCTGTCGGGTTACTGTAGTGTTTATCTTGAGGTTTATGCCTGCTTCGTGAATCAGGGGCACGATTTCGCGGATGTGCTTTAAGTGTGCACCTTTTCCGCGTCCCATTTCTTTTGCGGTAACGTCTGATACCGAGTCGAGCGAGATTCCGATCCATTTGACGTAGGGCTTCATGCGTGCGAGTGATCTTTCGTCGATCAATGATCCGTTCGTGGTTACGCTGACCGTGAATCCTTTTTGGTATGCCTCCCTTACGAGCGAAAAGAACATTTTGTGCATCAGCGGTTCGCCGCCGACGAGGTTTAATTTTTCAATGCCGAGTTTTTTTAATTGTTCAAGGACTTCTTCGATAAGTTCGGGTGATTCGAGATTTCCTTTGGCGTTTTGCCTGCAGCAGAATTTACAGTGATAATTGCATCTTGTTGTAAAATGCCAGTTGGCTGATTTTACGGTGATTAATTCGACAGTATTTGCATTTGAGAGATCTTCGGATTGGCAAACCACGTTTTGTGCTGTCATAGAATATTATATGCAGACAAATTGAGATATAGATAATTTGTAACTGTTACACTTTTTATGTAACAATTGTATTGTTATGTTACGTTATGAAAAGAGGTATGGGGTGAATCGGTTATTGTGAGGGGTTATTGAGAGGGGATTTTTGCAGTTATGGCGATTATGGAATTAATTAAATCCACCACCTTTTTGCGCTGCTCGTCGACATCTTCTTTGGAGTTAAATGTCATATGTGCAGCGCCGTTTCGTGGTTGAGATAATTCAGCGCAGTAATTCTCTAATTTTATTCGATCTTCTTCTGATAACAATGAGTCATATTTATTGCGTAATTTTGCTCTTAGACCTTCATCTTGTATTTTTGACGGGTCTGACAGGTCTTTATAGAAAGATTTCCATTGACCTAAACTTAATGATCTCGTAGTCTTGAGACAGGAAACATTCACGAATTGAGCAGATTTATCATTTTTTATACACTTTCTCAAAGGATTGGTCACAATGTCATCCAAAAGCCACTCAATACCTTTACCGTATAGGATGAGTATTGAGCTGTAGTCACGATTATGCTCTAGTGCCCTGTATTTTTCAAAATACTGATCATCACCACTCATCATCGTATAATAAGCACGTGACGATTTGTTCTTAATTTTGTGAAAAGAAATATAATTCCCTTTAAAAGAACTGATTTTCTCGTTAAGAGATTCAACCATTTGTCGAAGATTCGTGACATTTTCTCCCGCGGCTCTTATTTTTTCAGTCAATTGACTCTCATCAGTATTCCGCATAAGTTCTTTGGCTTCATTGAGATACTTTAGGGCATAATCATATTCAGCTTCATCAAGAAAGAGTTTTGACATACTTATTCGTATCAAAATAGAGTCCGGGTATTTCCGAAGCGCTTTATCGCCCAGTTTTTTTGCTTCCGATGTCTTATTGAGCACTCCTTTGAGATAGATCAGATAATAATATGAGGATTCGAGATAACATTGGTGCTTTTTAAGCGATTTCTCTAAAAATTTTTCTGCCGTAATACTTAATTTATACCCTATTGCCACTCGTGCCACTAAATATTCTTCAGGCAATTTAGTGAGCCTTGAGAAACCCACTCTATATAACATATTTGCAACTTCTGATAAAAAAGATATTTTCAGTTTATCGTTTGCATCGTTTTTCCAAACAGCAATTATAGGAAATATATCTATCATTAAAGAATCAAAAATACTGACGAATTTTCTTGGATCATAAAGCAGGTTTTCAGTGATATTTTTTAATTCAGATTTTACTTCATCCGTTATTTTTCCCTCGAACTCAGTAATGCTCATAGACAAAAGCAACTTCAATAATACTATTTTACTCTTATCGTGTAATGATCTGAGTTGATTATTACAAAACTCCTTTCTGTCTTCCTTTGCGCAGAGTTCATATGATAATATCACGTATTTATGCCATATCGGATGATCTGGACATACATTTAAGATATCTTCGGCAAGTTTTTTAGCCCTTTCAAATTGAAAGCATTTAATTTCATTGTCATAGACTTCAAATTCAAATTTGTCATTATTGCGTATTTTCGTTGACGCATTCGTTAACAAATTATTACAAGCATTTTCTTCAGAATCATTCTCAATAAAAGAAGAGACCTCTGATGCCAAATCAATTCGTCCTGTATCAAGCATCTTTTCAATAAAATATAATATTAAACCACTGTTAATGCCCACTAATTCATTTCTTTCGGTCATTAAAGAGCGAACATGTTCTGCATTAAATGGGTAGTTCTTATTAAGGCATTCGATTTTTTCTTTTCGCTCTAAAGACAAAAACCATTCAGCGTGGATAATTGTCTCAAGATCACGTTCAAAGTCTGAGAATGAATCATAGACTTCGCTGGAAAACGTATCGATTCTGAAAATTGTAGATAAGATATCTTTGTAGAATGAAAAGTATGAATTGTAAATTGAAAAAAATCCATTAATGCGATCTATTTCATGATCCTGATCACTATATTGAGAATACATTTTTGAATAGCGAATATTTTGAGCAATATACTGATGACATTTTGCGGATAGTTTTGCAGGATTATTCGGCAATACATGCTTACAAAGAATATTATCAACCAGATAATCTGTGTCGCACTTATTTCTATCGTAACCATCCAGCAGGTTGTTTATTGCTAATATTTTTTCATTACTTTCCGATTCATCTATTGCAGTTTTCAATCTGTATTGTAAATAGTCTATTGTATATTCCGAAACTAAATCTGCAGGTTTTTCCTCAAATATTTTGTCAAATTCAACAGTCTTTCCGTAAAGTTGTAAAATTATTGAGTGTATTTTTTCAAGTAAATCTTTGTCAGTTTTCGCTTCTGAAATTACATGGTAATGCAGACCTGGATCATTATCAATCCGAAAAAGAAACATATTTTGAAGTTCATTATCAATAAGAGCTTCAGTAACTTCATCATCATCTGAGGACTGTATACTTTTAATGAATTCAGTACGTTTTTCAATCTGGTATGATTCTTCCAGAAAGTACTTGAGAGCAGATGTATTGACAACACCGAGCATACTAAGGTATAAGTTTGTTATGCATATTATAGAAACGGTATCCGAAGATCGTCGGGTTTAGAAAAGTATTAGATTATTAACTGCGTATTTATCATAAATGCCCGCGAAATCCAGTCTGAATGCATAATTTTCTGTATCTGCGGCTAACTGCTATGTCCTAATTTTTGCAGTTATATCAATTATTGAATTAATTAAATTCACCACCTTTTTGCGCTGCTCGTCGACATCTTCTTTGGAGTTAAATGTTATATGTGCAGCGCCGTTTCGCAATTCTGCCAATTCGGAACAGTATTTACCCAGATTTTCTCTGTCTTCTTCCGACAGCAGAGAGTAATATTCATCGCATAATTTATCACTTAAGTTTTTATTCTTGATTTTTGGAAGGTTGGCGTAGAATTCATGCCAGATACCCAAACTTACTGATTTTTTGGCATCTCCGAAAATATGCTGTAACCCCTTACGCAATCCCTTAATCTCATCCGGTTGCAGGCAGTCTCTCAAATGACGTGTCACTGTGTCATCCAAAAGCCTCTCAATACCTTTTCCGTATTGGATAATAATTGGGCTGTAATCCAATTCATCTTCATCCTGTTGATTCTTGTATGCATTAAAATACTGATGATCGCCGGTCTTCATTATCCTATAAGCTTCAGCGGATTTAATTTTCTTAAAAGAAATGTATTCTCCTTTGAATGAATCAATATTCTGTTTGATTGTGTCGATTTTTTTCTTCAGTTCTTCTGCGTTGTTAAATGAACGACCGATAATTTCATTCATCTGTCCGTCATCCGTCTTCGACATCAGTTCGTCTGCCTCATCGACATATTCTTTGGCTTTGGAAAATTCGCTCTCATAAAGATAAAATTCCGACATGCCGGTTCGTATCAGAAATGAGTCGGGGTACTTCGACAATGCTTCCTTTCCGAGTCTTTCTGCTTCATCTTTTTTATTAAGCATTCTCTTGACGGAAATGAGATCATAATATGTACTTTCCTGATTATATCCGGGATACAACGCAAGCAACCTCTCAAATAATTTCTCTGCCAGACTAAAACTATAGAATGCACGATAAAATTCTCTGCTTGCAAAATAGAACTCTACAGGCTTATTACTAAATACTGAAAGATTGGCAAGACCTGCATCGGTGATCATTTTTGCAACTTCATCCAGATATGAAATTTTCAAATCATCGTTTTTCCATAAATGAATAGTGGAAATAACAATGTTGGCTGAAATTAAAATAAGACTCTTCCTGATTTCATCTTTATCGTCATGAAAAATATTTGTAAAGCATTTTTCGTTACCGTTACGAAGGTATTCTGCGAAATCTTTTAGCAGAGATCTGACTTCATCCGTTATTTTGCCCTCGCACTCAGTAATGCTCATAGACAAAAACAGCTTTATAATTGCTGTTTTATCCTCATGTCTTGACAACCGGAGACGATTATTACAATACTTCTTTACATATTCGGGATTTTCGTTGAGTTCATATACCGCAGATAACCAATAATACGTTAGGCCAGCAAACGATCCATCATCTTCAAAATTCGGATCTAATTCAGAGTGCTTTTCGGCAAATTCGATTGCACGTTCAAATTGGAAACTGTTAATCTCTCTCGTAAAAAATTCACGGTAGTCTTTCGGGCTATGCGATCCCGATACCTTTTCAATAACGGGCAATTTTGAAGTGTTTTCATAAAAAAACGAATCGTTTTTTGCGGGATCATAATCTGCTGATTTAATCATGTATTCAAGTATATCTGAATGCAGTATGTCAATGAACCCTGCTTCCCGTATTTCGTTAAGCATTGATTTAACATGCTCATTTTTAAACGGATAGGTTTTGTTAAGACATTTCAGTTTATCATAATGGTTTAATGATGTAAACCATTCATTGCAGATAATTAGTATTAAATTTTCAGAAAATTTACACAGTGAATTAGTATTCAACTGTTGTGACAAATTATCTTTAAGATTCTGATGAAGATCAATCTTGAGAATTTCCGAACAGATCTTTTTACAGAATGAAAAAGGAGTGAAAAAAATGTTATAATATTGGTAACCCAAAATCTTATCCGGTTCAATGGGGTCGCGGTCTATGTAATAATAAAAAAAGCGAACATTTTGACGAACATATTCCATGCAATTGCGCATTGCGATTTCCGGATCATGCAGCACGTCTTTGCCTAGACTTTCCGGATCATGGATTTTTCTGTAAGGCATTACGCAATTTAACTCATCCAGCATTGCATTAATTGCCAATATTTTTTCATCACTGTCGGAGTCGACTTTCTCTTCTGCATCGGTCAATCTGTATCTCAAATAGTGGCTTATAATTGCTTTCTTTGGCTGGTAGTGGCGAAAATATTCGTCCCCTGGCGTATTTTGAAAATTCCAGTTGTAATCATATTCAACTGTCTTTCCGTAAAGTTGCAGAATAATTGAATGCATTTTTTCCAGAAATTCATCGTTATTTATCACCATGGAAAGTACATGATGACAGAGACCGGGATCTCTAGTAATCCTTTCTCGGAATAAATATCCAAGTACATCATCTATCATCGCTTCAGTGGCTTCATCATTATCTAAGGACTGAATTTTCGTAAGGAATTCGGTACGTTTTTCAATGGAATACGATTCATAGAGGAAATACATGAGAACATTTGTATTGACAACACCGAGCATACTAAGGTATAAGTTCGTTATGCATATTATAGAAACGGTATCCGGAGATCGTCGGGTTTAGAAAAGTATTAGATTTTTAACCGCATATTTATCATAAATGCCCGCGAAATCCGGTCCGAATTCATCTGATAATAAAGGAAAAAAAGAGCGTATTCTCATATTCAGTGCAGGCGCAAACATACACAATACATACCGAAGTTCTTACAACAAAATATTGCCTACCAAAGTCTATGTGCTTGTCGAAAAAGCTGTTTTTGATGATTCCAAGGACGTATCTGACTTTTTTAAAGAGGAAAGACCTAAGATTCGGAATGCCATTAAGGAACTGGAGCGTAAAGTAAAAGACGATAAGAAAGAATTTGCCGAACCGATTATTTTACCGGAATTGGATCAGGACAGCATCCGCGATGCCGTCTTTAAAATATACCACGATAACCCCGATGCCGAATACTTATTCAACGTAACCGCAGGAACGGCACTCTTTTCGGTATCCATGTTTATTGCCGCAATATGGATAGGCGGCAGAGTCTGCATCACACGTACTCCCGATGATGATGACTACATGGAATTGAGCATTCCGAAGATGTCGGTTAAAGATTTAACCGACGATCCTGAGTTAAAAAAGATAATTCAAGAACTCGGAAAGGCTGTTAAAGATAGGAACAGGGGCGATGATGACGGGTGGCTCTACAACAAGGAATTGCTCCAAAATATGGGTGTTCTCGAAGAAAACGACATGAGACAATTAACGGGAGATCAAAAAGTCAAACAATCAAGGCGTATGGGTAAACTGATTAAATCCGCTTTGGTTGAGGAACGAGGAGACGGCAGAGAAAAGCAGTACCGCCTTACCCGGGACGGTATTTTCTGCTATAAATTTATTGAAAAATCTGATGAAAAGTCGGATGATTAGTTGCGGCATCCGACATCATCACAGGATATTGTAAAATTATAAACCCGGCATCTTTAGCATGCCGGAATATCATATGATATTTTTTTGGAAGAAGACCTCATGTTGTTGTGCCGGTTCTTTTTTCCAGGAGTAAAGACAGTTTATTTTGCCACTATATTCGTGATTTGTTAGTTTTTATTTTCTTTCGTTCTTTGCAGCTGCACTCTGTGCACGTGCTTTAAAATCGGAATTTGTTCCCGTTTTGTCAGCCGCGGACTGAATTCTTGATGCTGCTTTTGAATCCATCTTAGAATCTGTTATACTCTCACCCCCTTTTTTGTTATACAATATAGTAGGAGTGAAATTGAGATATGTTTTATTTGTAACTGTTACACATTTTGTGTAACTAATATATGCAACCGTTTGGCGGCTTGTTTTGCGGATTGTGCGGTTCGGTATTGCGGATGCACCCCAAACCGTCAACAATTCGTGTTCCGCAGCCGATATTATCATAAAAACTCCTATTTCAGATATGTCCGCAATCCCGAACCGACTCGCTTTTTTCCGGCGAGTCTCCGCGTTTTAATCCGGTTTCTGCGATATTGACGGACTTGTAAAAGACTCCGGACTAATCGCGTGCGTATCCGTACCGACCGCCCCGACCGGTCGGTGAAAAGCGGTCAAATTCTTAAAAATCTAAAAAATTGTAAAAATAATATATTCTATTCCGTTATGCACTGATGGAGGTTTCGACTGACATGAAGTCAATCCGAAAGCCTACATTTTCAGCAGTTTCTTTCCCTTCTCGGTAAGTATATAGCTAGACCCCGAAAGTGCGGAAGCACACTCGCCGATGTTGCATCCGCAGCAGCATTTGGCACAGCCGCAGGATGATGCCGCCGGTGCATCCTTTGCGATAAATCCCATTCGGGCCATCATGAAAAGTCGTTCGGAAAGTTCTTTGGAGGAAATGTCGAGTTCGGCGGCAAGAACG
>JAEEGL014730485.1_pt1 | contig 13467 bp, 12 predicted proteins | sample 9134231 | NCBI WGS metagenome assembly JAEEGL01 (sample SAMN16246548, study PRJNA631951) | gut metagenome | biome: gut microbiome; feature: rumen; material: fiber-attached | host: Bos | place: Iran: Karaj | collected 2018-10 | reverse complement strand
GATCGTTTTATACATTCCTATTTCAAACAGAGGGTAACCTCCTTGTTTGTCCTGCAGAGCCTGCAGGAATGGGAAAAGCCCGGTCACTGATTTCGTACAGCAACCGGGCTATGTAATGGAGGCTTATTCTTCTGAGAGAACAAAGACGCCCGGCAGGATGAGCTTTCTGCTGGGCGTCTCATATGAGCATAAAACAGGATTGGAATGATCAGATTCGGTCAAATCCTGACAGACGATTTGTTGTTTCGAAAAACCGAAGCTGTAGCCATCAAAACCCGGCTTTCACATCGGGTTCCGGGGGCGAAAAATGAGGTCAAACGGACTTCTTACGCTCTCTCATTTAAAAAATTTCCCTCTAAATTTAACTACTGAGGCCCCAAAAAGGGCGGTTCCCTCAGTATTAACTACTATTATCCGATCAGATTTCGTCAGATTTTGCGAAAACAAATCAAAAGGATTTTGACATTTTAAAACCCCCATTATCTGTGTCCAAATAATGGGGGTCAGTACATTTTTCCGGGGTTTTTCGACTCTTGTTGAGTCTGATTAACGCTTGCTGAACTGCGGAGTGCGACGTGCAGTCTTGAGGCCGTATTTGTGTTTTTTCCGGTATCAGAGGAAGATCTCTGTTATTCTCCCGGTTTTCCCTGGACAGGATAGATCACTATCTTGAATACCTGTCCGTCGTCTGCAGTCGCCGTTATCGTCGCAGCCCTGTAATACGGGCCTGATGCGTTGTAAACGGTGTCGAAGAAGAAGGTGGTTTCGTGTGTGACGATGTCCGTTATGGCGCCGCCTGCGTCATCGTAGGTCCAGGTGACAGGCTGGTTGGCCTGGAGCATCGTCGTGTTCCACAAACTGTAGATATACATGGTGAGAGTGTTTCCGCTAAGAGTCTTGGACTGCACCTCGGTGCCGCCGTTGTTGGTGACCGAGAGGTCAGGCCTTCTCCATACGGCATAAAGCGTGATGTCCTCGGGAGTCAGCAGAGCCTGATCATAGATCGGCATATTATTCTCATCCTCCCAGCACTGGAATTCGTAATACATCTTTACGGGATCGGCCGGAAGATGAAGGACATCTCCCTCTTTTACAGTGACAGGATATACGTCGGTCCCGCCTCTGCTGTCGAAGGTGACACGGAACGTCTTCGCTGCCTTCTCAGCCCAGACCGCAGTCAGAGTGGTGTCCTCCCAGAGGAACGTGGAACCGGGATAGACCGCATTGCCGTGAGGATCCATCCAGTACATGAATTCATAGTTCTCTCTGGAAGAAACGATATGAGGGAATTTGTCACCCAGAGCGAGCCTGAGGGGATTCACCGGAGTTCCTCCGTCGCTGTCAAAGGATATGTTCAGGAAGACCTGTCCATATACAGCCTTGAGCTCGATATCGTGCGCTGGCATGGGAGTGTTCTCTTTGAAATCATTCCCGTCGGAGTCTTTCCATCCTGTGAGACTGTATCCTGTTTTGGACGGACTTATCGGGAAATCAACAGGTGTTCCGTAATCATGCTGGAAAATCCACACGTCATTCGGGAAATCACTGTCCGGTGCGGAGAAACTGACATTGAATGTGCAGATCTCCCATTCTGCAGTCAGTACAGCGTCGGAATTCACCGGATAGGGACTGGTCATGGACCTGCTGTTCTGTGTCCACCTTACGAATCTGTAGCCCTCCCTGACGGGTACAGGCAGATCGATATTTGTCCCGGACTCCACTGTTACTGATTCTATCGCTTCACCTCCCGCGGTATCGAAAGAGACAGTGTATTCCTTATAGGCTCCGGGACCCAGCAGGAAGTACCACCCGCAGGCCAGCAGTGCAAGAAGAAGCAGAAGGATGAGCAGGATCCATGGTCCTTTCTTCTTTTTCTTTTTCTCTTCACCGGCAGCAGGTGTCGGTTGTGTAACCGGAGCGTCTTCTGCAGCCGGAACTGCAGCTTCTTTGTTTTCAGGAACTTCCGGCTCTTCCGGTGTCTTTTCCGGATCGGAAGGAAGAGGAACAGGATTCAGATCCTGATCATCACCGGTAACAGGAACTGTTTCGTCTTCGGATATTTCTTCCGGGCTGAATGTATCAGTATACATGAATTGACCTCCTTGTTGAATAATTATTTACAAATAGTGCATAATATACAAAATAATAGTATATTATTAATGTCGGGTCAAGAACCGGCAGCAGGCGGCAGAAAAGAAAGAAAAGCTCTGCTTTTTTTACGTACAGAGCCTTTGTTCTGGGGTGATATGCGCTGCTCTGCCTGCAGAAGCACCGGAAGGATCACAGGACTATAGCGCCTCTTCTGACTGCCGCAGGGCAGACGTGTTTCGTGAAGGGACCGTACTGACAGGCCTTGCATTCGAAGCACCTGACGAATTCCTTTCCTTCCAGGACTGCTTCAGGGAAACGGGGATCCGCAAGCATTGCTCTCGCGAGGTCTACGGTATCCGTAAGATCATTCTCGATAAGATACCGGACCAGTTCAGGGTCCATGATGCCGTTCACGCAGGAGACCGGGACGATCCCCTTGAATATATCGTGGAAATGAACGCCTAGAGAGCAGATCAGGTTATATGGAGCTCCTTTAGCAGCAAGGGAGGTATCGGGCTCTTCGATACCGGAAGAGACCTGCAGGTAGTCGCAGCCGGCTTCCACATAGTACTTTGCCACTTCTGCAGCTGTGCTGAGGTCCGGATCTGCGCCTACGGTCCTGACCGAGACGATGAAGCCGCTGCCGCAGGCTTCTTTTATGCCCCTGATGATCTCGCATGCGAATCTCGCCATGTTCCGGACAGATCCGCCGTACTCGTCAGTCCGCAGGTTGGTCTTTCTGCAGACGAACTGATTTATCAGATATCCGTGACATCCGTGAAGCTGTATGCCCATATATCCGGCTTTCATTGCCCTCACTGCCGCGGCTATGTACATGTCCTGCATCCTGTGGATATCATCGACTGACATCTCTTCCGAAATTCCGGTCCTGCAGGGAACAGAGGAAGGACCTATAGGCCTGCCTACAGCGGGATTCGTTCTGATCCCCGTATGGTTCAGCTGGATAAGGCTCACGACTCCGTTGTCCCTGCATGCATCAGTGATGAACCTGTGCTTCGGGATCTGGGAATCGTGCCAGAGGCCGATGTGCTTCTCGTCGAACCTGCCGTCGGGAGTGACTGCTGTCGCTTCCACACAGAGAAGAGCGATGCCGTGTGACGCGCGTTCAGAGTAATGCTTTACATGTTTGTCGCTGAGGATCCCGTCTGGTCCCGCAAGATCGAATTTGACTGTCGGAGCCATCGTCATCCTGTTCTTGAGGGGGTAACCGCCGATACTTATGGGATCAGAGACTTTTGTCATCTTGATTTGTTCCTTTCGGGTCTTTCTCAGTATTTGAGATTCGTACCGGCTGAAATGACCAGAACGACTATAAATGTTACTGTGGACGCGATCAGCGTGGCGATCTGCACGGTCCTGACCGTACTGGAGCGTGCCCCGGTCATCGAAAGTACACTTGCGGCTATACTCAGCACACTGCAGATAAGATGGAGAACATAGAGGCCCGGTACGCCGAGCCTTTCTGCGGGACTTACCCGCATCTGTACCTGACCGTCCGGAGTCATGTACTTCACAGTGAATATCTTAAGGTTGAGAACAGCAAAATAGACAATATCGGCTATTATGGAAAGAATGTTCAGCATGCTTTTTCCTCCTGAAGATGTCTCTACATAAACTATAAAAAAAGCAGAACTGATACGCAAGTCTGTTGTTTCCCGAAACATGCAGGATGATGCTTTCGTGAGGCATTTCCGCGTTATAATATTCCAAACGATCAGATATAAGAGGAGCATTTCATGAAGCTGTCATCGTTTCTGTACTTCGCCCGTTTCGGAATAAGGACAGTTCTCTTCAGGAAAAAGGATCCTGTACTCGGTACAGTGATAGTGACCGACAGATGCAACCTGCACTGCAGGCATTGTTCTGTCAACAATATAACCGGGGTCATGCACCCGTATTCACAGATAAGAAGCGAGATGCAGACGCTCTTCGATATGGGAGTGCGCATACTGTTCTTCTGCGGAGGGGAGACCTTCATGTGGAGGGACGGAGAAATGACGCTGAGAGATCTTGTGATAGAAGCGAAAAGGATGGGGTTCCTGATAGTGAACACAGTTACCAACGGAACGTTTCCCATAGATCTCCCGGAAGCGGATCTGATCCTCCTCAGCCTTGACGGAGACAGGCAGAGACACAACGAAGTCCGCGGAGACACCTACGACACGATAATGGAGAACGTCAGGAACGCCACTTCCGACAACATCTGCTTCTATATGGCGATAAATAAGATCAACAGGGACGCAGTCAGAGACGTCTGCATCACCGCCAGGGACACGAAGAACGTGAGAGCCGTATCCTTCAACTTCCACACTCCGTATCCTGATACCCGGGAGCTTGCTCTCTCCAAAGAAGAAAAGGCTCAGTGCTGCGAAGTCATAAAGCAGATGATGAAGGAGAAGGTGCCTGTCTTCAACCTGAAGAGTGCTTTTCCGTACCTCATAAACAACAGTTTCCCGACTCCATGCTATCAGTGCGTCGTCATCGAGAACGGAAAGATCTCGACCTGCGGTCGGTGCATCGACGTCCCGGGACTCTGCGAGGAGTGCGGATACTTCTTCGTGGCGGAATATACGCTTCTATTCCGGGGCAATCTAAGGATAATCTTCGAGATGCTCACGACATATCTCAGATTCATATAGGAGTTCTCAATGAGCGTGATCACGGATCTCACGAGGATGTGGCTGACACGTTCCGTGAAGCCTTTCACATTCAAAAACGAATACGATCAGATACTGCCTTATTCAGATCTTGAGAACCTCGGACTCTATGTGCATATACCGTTCTGCAGGAGCATTTGCAGCTTCTGCCCGTACTGCAAGGTCGTATACAGGGAAGAAGAGTGCAGACGCTATATAGATTCCCTTCTTGAGGAGATCCGCATGGTCGGCAGCCAGTATGAAAGCAGGAAAAAGGTGACCAGCCTCTACTTCGGAGGGGGCACTCCGGCTCTCGCCGCGGACAGGATCGGAGAGATCATAGATGCGCTTGAAGAACACTTCGATATCACGGAAGGTATAGGAATAGAGCTCCATCCCGACAATGTTGAACCATATACACTGAGAAAACTGAAGGACGCCGGAGTAACAAAGATCAGCATCGGTATCCAGTCATTCAGCGAAAAATATCAGGATATACTGGGAAGAAAGATGGTGGATCCGGACGCGCTGAGAAGCGCTCTGGCAGAAGTGACTTTTGAAACGGTATCCATGGATCTCATCTTCGCTCTGCCCGGACAGACCTTCGAAGACCTCAGGAGCGATGTGGACAGCGCTTTCGCTGCAGGGGCTAACCATGTGGCGGTATATCCCTTCATCGACTTCACATTCACCTCCAGCACCGTAAAGGCTATGGAGAAGGATCAGAAGAGAGAACTGCTGGACCGCATCACTCTCTACTGTCTGGAGAAGGGATATGTGAGGAACTCCATATGGACTTTCTCTGCAGATAAGGATGTCAGCTATTCCTCTATGACCAGGGACAATTTCCTGGGCTTCGGATGCTCTGCGACCACGCTTCTGAGAGATCAGTTCAAGATAAACACCTTCTCGCTGGATGAGTACTGCAGTAGGATCGGTCAGGGAAAGCTCCCGACCTCCCTCACAACAAGATTCACGCAGCGGCAGAGGATGGTCTATTATCTGTTCTGGACAGCCTACAGCACCGAGGTGGACCCTGAAGCCTTCGAGAGGTTCTTCGGCGTGAAACTGGAGAAGATGTACGGACTGGAGCTTAAAGCCGCACAGCTTCTGGGCTTCATCGAGAAAAAAGACGGGAAGTACTGCATGACGCTCAAGGGCGCTTTCTACTACCATTATTACGAGAATTACTATACACTTGCATATATAGATAAGATGTGGGGGATAATGCGCAAAGAGGCATTCCCCAAGGAAATAAGGCTCTGAAAGGAGAGGATGATGGAATATTTCAGACTCGCCAGCGGTATAGAGATCCCTGCGGTAGGCTCCGGGACTAACAGCTTCGCCAAGGTAAAGGGCGAAGCGGGAAGCACCTATGACGGGCATACCGATGAAGTCATATCTGCGATCAGAGCAGGTTACAGGTTCTTCGATACCGCCGAATCTTACGGCAACGAGGAGGCTATAGGAAACGGCATCATCGAGAGCGGGATCGGAAGGGAGAACATCTTCATCTCGACCAAGATGAGGACCAGGATCATGGGACAGGACACTGCGTCCTGGAAGCCTGAGGATGCAGTGTCCGCCATAGAGAGGAGCCTTGCCAAACTCAAGACAGAGTATATAGACCTGTATCTCATCCATATGCCGTGGGGCAATGACAGAGAGACAGCTGAGGTCTGGAAGGTCCTGGAGGACTACTTTGAGCGAGGTGTGCTCAGAGCCATAGGAGTCAGCAACTTCACCATCGATGATCTGAGACCTCTTATGGACAGCTGCCGCATCAGACCCATGGTCGATCAGATAAAGATAGCTCCGGGAAGGTGGAATGAGGATACAGTGACCTTCTGCCAGTACAACGGGATAGTCCCGATGGCATGGGGCCCGCTGAGCTTCGACACCGACAGAGGGCCGCTGCAGGCTATTGGTGACCGGTACGGTAAGAGCTGGGCACAGGTGGTGCTGAGGAGAGACTTCCAGAACGGTATCGTGACCATTCCGAAATCTCACTCTTTCCAGCACCAGAAAGACAATCTGGAGATCTTCGATTTCGAACTGACGGAGGAGGAACTCAGAAAGATCTGAATCTCTTCTGCAGAAATAATAAACATCAGGGAGCGGAAAATTGGACAGTTATACCGTATCGTATAAAGACAAAGAGGTCGGTTACTATAATGCTTATGACGACGGGACAGCAGCTTACTATACTGCCTGGGGCAGTCCGTGGGATATGGAAGACGAGCTCCGGGAACTGGGACTGGACAAAGAGATCAGGGAAGGAAAGGATATAAGGCCGTTTGCGGATATCATAAAGGCGGGAAAACGCGTGCCCGGGAAAAGAAGGATCATCTATATGGACGGTGATATCCTTATGGAGCGTCAGCCTCAGGAGACCGGGGAGAGCTTCTCTGTATACAGGAGAGCTGCTGAGGAAGGAGAACCCGACTATTCGCCGCTCAATCATGACGCTCCTCACTATGAGGGACCACATACGCCGGAGGGGATGAGAGAGTGGGCCTCCCATTACTGCTTCAACAGAATGGACGACGGCACCTATGAGGCGGAACTTGATGAAGCATGGTGGTGGGGCGGCGGCCACAACGACGGAGGGACCATCCACAGGGAGATTCCGGAGGAATGGTTCGAACTCCCCTATGAGGAGTTCCTTGAAAGGACAGTGACCCTTGCTGCAGCAGCGCATTACGGCTTCACTGCAGAGATGCTCCTGGAGAAGAAAGGACTCAGGGAGTTCTTCGGGTACGGAAATGACAGTGACCCGGTGTAATAGTCCCGGGCTGGAAATATGGAGGTCGTTAAATGGATAATAATAACGGAAACAAAAAAGATAAGAACTCATCGATGGCGATAGGAATGTGCATCGGGATCGCAATAGGAGCTGCTGTAGGTGCAGCTACCGGAAACACCGGACTTTGGATGTCTATAGGACTCTCTATAGGTCTGGCTCTTGGATCAGCGTTCGGAAACAGCGATGACGGAGAAGAATAAGTTAAAAATAGCCTGAAAAGGCAGAAAGAGGAATAAAAATGGAACTGCTCAGACGCAAGGACGTACCGGTGGAAGAGACATGGGATCTTTCGCTGATATTTCCGGAAGAAAAACTGATGTGGGAAGCATTGGATGCAGCTAAGGAAAAGGTCGCAGCCATGGCCGAAAAATACGCGGGAAACCTGAACACCGCGGAGAATATCGTCGGCTGCCTCGATGAACTCGAGAAGATCTATCCTCAGGTCATGCGCATAATGTCCTACAGCTCACTTGCAATGGAAGCTGACTATACTGACAACGAAGTGCGTGAGCGCTATGAGAAGGTCAGCAGCGAGATCACACGCATGAGGACTGAAATGGCATTCGTGGACAGCGAGATACTTCAGGCTCCTGATGAAGTGCTCAGTGCTGCGGTGGAGATGGCAAAAGGATGCAGGATCTACCTGCAGGACCTTATCGCCCATAAACCTCATATGCTCTCTCCTGAAACGGAGAAGACCCTCACGGCACTCGGCAGAGCGCTCAGGGTCCCTTATACGATCTACAACACCCTGAAGCTCGCGGATATAGCTTTCGAGCCCTTCACCGTCAACGGGAAGGAATACCCGATGACCTATTCGCTCTTCGAGGACAACTATGAGCACGAAGAGGACCCCGAAGTCCGCCATGCTGCGTTCAGGGCATTCTACGGCACGCTCAGAAAATACGAGAACACCACTGCTGCAGCATATAACGCGGCCGTGACTCAGGAGAAGACCATGTCCGAGCTGCGCGGATACAAGGACGTCTTCGACAGCCTGCTGTTCGATCAGAAGGTGACCAGAGAGATGTATGACCGTCAGATAGACGTGATCACAGAACGTCTGGCGCCTCATATGCGCAAATATGCCACGCTCCTCAAGAAGAAGAACGGGCTGGACAAGATGACCTTCGCGGACCTCAAGATAGCTCTGGATCCGGAATATGTCCCGAGCGTCACCATAGAAGAGTCCCACAAGTACATAAGGGAAGGTCTCTCCATCCTCGGAGAAGACTATGTGGAGATGGTCGACAGAGCCTACAGGGAGCGCTGGATAGACTTCGCCAAGAACATCGGGAAGAGCACCGGTGGTTTCTGCTCCGGCATCTACCAGCAGAACTCCTACATCCTGCTCAACTGGAACGACCGCATGTCCGATGTATTCACGGTAGCTCATGAGCTGGGTCACGCCGGACAGTCTATGTACGGTGACAGAGCGCAGTCCTTCTTTGACAACGATCCTTCCATGTATCTCGTAGAGGCTCCTTCAACGATGAACGAACTGATCCTCACGAGCCACATGGCAAAGACCAGCGAGGACAAGCGCTTCCGCCGCTGGGTGCTCTCTAACCTGATCAGCAACACCTATTATCACAACTTCGTGACACACCTCAGAGAAGCCTGGTATCAGCGTGAGGTATACAAGATCATCGACGCAGGCGGCAGCGTGAACGCCAGCACTCTCAATGACATCTTCCGCAGGAACCTGGAACTGTTCTGGGGAGACGCAGTGGAGATCCCGGAAGGCGCCGAGCTCACATGGATGAGACAGCCTCACTACTACATGGGACTCTATTCCTACACATACAGTGCAGGTCTAACAGTCGCCACTCAGGCGATGCTGCGCATCGAGAAGGAAGGCCAGAAGGCTGTTGACGACTGGAAGAGGTTCCTTTCAGCCGGAAGCACAGAGGATCCGGTCGGGCTCGCAAAGATCGCAGGATTCGACATCACCACCGACGGACCGCTCAACGCGACCATCGACTATATCGGATCCGTGATCGACGAGATCTGCGCACTCACAGAAGAACTTGACGGAATCAAGCTCTGAGAAGCAGCATACGAATAAAAAACACCGCTCTGTCAGGATGCCGCAAGGCTCCGGACAGAGCGGTCCATGTCATGAGGAACAGAAAACAGAATGTACTATCATGCTTCGCCGGTAAAGGGAATAACGCGTCTTGAGCCAAGAGTATCCAATCACGGAGTGCCCCTTATCTACTTTTCTAAGAAGAGGGAGAACGTCCTTGTATACCTCAGCAACGCAGTGGAAAAATACTGCAGGGAGACCGGCTTCTTTCATGAAGGAACATGGCAGAAATGGGGACCCTACGGATTCGGAAAGGACGGACGTCTGCGGCTCGAGGAATACTATCCGGACGGCCTTGTGAGCACATACAGTGGAGTTTCCGGCTATATCTACCGTGCCGAGAACATCACAGATTCTGGCTTCGAGACAAAGATCCCGGACGCGGCCACCAGCAGCCTACCTGTGGATGTGAGCGGCTGCGAATTCGTACCGGACGCCTGGGAAGCCATTCTGGAGGCGGAGGAGAAAGGGCTCATCACTATACTCCGGTATGATGAAATGTCAGACAGTATGAGAGAATGGAACGAGAGAACCATCAGAGAGGAATACCTGAATGCGGAAGAACACCCTGAGTACAGGCATTTCCTAAAGGGTAATTTTAAGCAGATACTGAAAGACATAGCAGAGTAACAAGGTGAAAAACTATAGAACGGCAGGTATTTTAAAACGAACTGGAGGGGAAATAAGAAATTATGAAGTACAGGGTCAATAGAAAAACAGGTGACAGTATCAGTGAGATAGGCCTCGGTTCATCCTATATGTACGAAGCCGGTATGGACGAGGCTGTCCGCGCACTGCGCCGTGCAGCAGAAGGCGGTATCAACTATTTTGATCTGGCTGCCGGAAACGGCAAAACGTTCCCTATGTATGGAGAAGCTTTCAGGGATATTAGAAAAGACATCTTTTTCCAGATACATTTTGGAGCTGATTATACGAAAGGCGAATACGAATGGTCCCTGGATCTGGATACGATCAAACGTTCTGTTGACAAGCAGCTACGTGAGCTTAAAACAGATTATATAGACTACGGATTCATCCATTGTCAGGATGAGATATCCGACTGGGAGACTTATCTCAAGAACGGAGTCTACGATCATATCCTCGCTCTTCAGAAGGAAGGAGTCGTGCGGCATATCGGCCTTTCTTCTCATACTCCGGCTGTCATTCAGAGAATAATGGATGACGCTGATATAGATATGCTGATGTTCTCTGTCAATCCTGCATATGACTACGGTCAGGGCGAACTGGCCAACGGAAGCGTCGATGAACGCAGTGATGTGTACAGACGCTGTGAGAAAGAAGGCGTAGGCATCTCGGTAATGAAACCCTTCTCCGGCGGTCAGCTCCTTGATGCGAGCCGGTCTCCATTCGGACAGGCTCTGACACATTATCAGTGCATCCGTTATTGTCTGGATAAACCGGGCGTTCTGACAGTTCTCCCCGGTGCAAAGAGTGTACAGGAAGTGGAGATGCTTCTCTCTTATCACGATCAGACGGAAGAGGTCACTGATTATTCGGTCATCGGAGAATTTGCTCCTCCGCAGGCCAGCGGCAAGTGCGTGTACTGCAACCACTGCAGACCCTGTCCTGTCGGAATAGATATCGGACTGGTCAACAAGTATTACGACCTTGCAAAAGCGGGAGATACAATGGCTGTGGAACACTATCGGACTTTGGAAAAGAACGCGTCAGACTGCATACAGTGCGGTCACTGTGACAGCCGCTGTCCCTTCTCTGTAGAACAGAGCAAACGGATGGCGGAGATCAGGGAATACATGCTTTCTCTTTGAGTGCCGTCCGCAAAGAGGAAAAGAATTTAAAAAAGGATCCGCGAGCCTCAGATGAGGCTCGCGGATCCTGTATATCTGTATTGATTACATGATCTTTCTGAACATCTCTTCGAAGTCAGCAAGAGTTGCCGGACGGGGGTTGCCCGGAGCGCATGCATCTGCGGCTGCGGACTCGCACAGGAAGGGGAGATCCTCCTCTTTGAGCTTCTCAAGCTTGGTGGGGATTCCTACGTCCACTGACAGCTGACGGACTGCGTCCACGGCGGCCTTGCGGTAGGCGGCAGGATCCATTCCTTCTGTATCTACACCGAATGCTTCGGCGATCTTCTTGAACTTCTCGCCTGTATACTCGGCATTGAATTCCATAACGATGGGGAGCATCATTGCACATGCAACGCCGTGAGGCGTGTCATATACGGCACCGAGGGTATGAGCCATGGAGTGGGCGATGCCAAGGCCTACGTTGGAGTATGCCATGGCGGTCACATACTGAGCGAGAGCCATTCCTTCACGTCCGTCAGGATCGTTCTCGACAGCCTTGCGCAGATTGGCTGCGATCAGCTGGATGGATTCCAGGTTCAGAACGTCCGAGAGCTCCCATGCAGCTCCGGTGGTATAGCCTTCGATAGCGTGTGTCAGAGCGTCCATACCGGTGGATGCAGTGAGGCCTCTGGGCATCGTGGACATCATATCCGGGTCGACGACTGCAACATCAGGAATGTCATTGGGGTCGACACAGACGAATTTCCTCTTCTTCTCAACGTCTGTGATGACGTAGTTGATGGTGGATTCTGCACCGGTGCCGCCAGTTGTCGGGACGGCGATGGTGAAGACCGTGCGGTTCTTGGTGGGAGCTACGCCTTCAAGTGAGCGTATATCCGCGAACTCAGGGTTGTTCACGACGATGCCGATGCCCTTGCCTGTATCCATGGAGGAGCCGCCGCCGATGGTGATCATGAAATCAGCTCCGCTCTCCTTGTAGGCTTCTACACCGTGCTGTACGTTCTCAATGGTGGGATTGGGTTTGATGTCGGAATAAACAGTATAATCGATGCCGTTCTTCTCCAGAAGATCGGTGACTTTGGCGGTAACGCCGAATTTAACCAGGTCCGGGTCGGAAGCGACAAATGCCTTCTTGAATCCATGAGCAGCGATGATGCCGGGGATCTCGTTGATCGCGCCATGTCCATGATAGGAAATGCCGTTCAGTACAAAACGATTGACTGACATGCTGGTACCTCCGTTTGTTTATTGTTCTCCGGCCTTCTCTGACAGCCGGGATAGTACTTCAATTATAACAGAAACCGGCAGCGCTTTGTTCAGCGTACTGGTCTTCGTAAATGCCTGTCTTTATCGGGAATGTCCGTCACTGTATAATTATGGAAAAAGAAACGTCATTCAGGAACGGGAATATCCCGCGGCAGCCTTCTTAAGGACGGAGAAAGGATATGGGTGATATCAGTGAAAGATCTGCAGTATATCTTCGTGCACGGCCTGTCCGGATGGGGCAGCTATGACGAAGCATATAAGAAGAGACCGTACTGGGGAATGAGCGGCGGGGACCTGATGGTCTGGCTGCGGGAAAAAGGCTTTGACAGCTATGCTGCTTCTGTCGCGCCGACCGGCAGCGCATGGGACCGCGCATGCGAGCTCTATGCTCAGCTGGCCGGAACGAAAGTGGATTACGGCGAAGCACACAGCAAAAAATACGGTCATCAGCGTTACGGACGCGATTTCTCCAGCTGTCCGCTTATCCCTTCTTTTGATGATGAGACCAGACTGGTGCTGCTGGGTCATTCCTTCGGCGGAGCTACGATAAGGTTGTTCTCAGAACTCATGGCTCATGGCGATGAAGATGAGAAGCTGGCTTCAGAAGGCCGGGATATTTCTCCGTTCTTCATGGGAGGGATGGAAAACAGAGTCTTCAGCATCGTGACGCTGGCGTCTCCGATGAACGGAACGACAGCATACGATCTTTCGAATGATCCGGATTTTGATCCTGAAAGTGTCAGAGTCCCCTGGTGGAGCAGGATC
>JAEEGL012966629.1_pt1 | contig 13467 bp, 10 predicted proteins | sample 9134231 | NCBI WGS metagenome assembly JAEEGL01 (sample SAMN16246548, study PRJNA631951) | gut metagenome | biome: gut microbiome; feature: rumen; material: fiber-attached | host: Bos | place: Iran: Karaj | collected 2018-10 | reverse complement strand
TGCTGCCATCTCCTGCTGTCTTGCAGCCGCCTCTGCCCGTGCCCTTATGGCCATGTTCATCACTCCGGTGTCATACAGATCCATCGTCGGCATTCTCACATAGTCATCGTAACCATAGATCTGTGCCTGGGCCGACATCATCACAAAACACATCATTGCTGTTGTCAAAAGTTTCTTCTTCATAATTTACAAGTATTTAAAATTTACGCAAAGTTACTACGATTTTGGTTTCAATCCAAGGAAAAACATAATAACAACCTTGTGAAATAATAAAATATGTGGCATATTCCTTTTTCGTTTCAAGATTTATTTGTATATTTGCGGCATAATAAAAATCCATATATAAATATATAATATGAAAAGGTCTTTAAAGTCTATAATCCTTATAATTCTCCTTTGTTATTATACGCCTGTTGCATCTCAGCTTATAATAACAGAAAAAGAGTTGTCTGATAGTGTTACATACATATTTACAACATGGGACCAATTAGCAGATAGTGTTATGATCAATGACAGTTTGGCTAATTACTATGATCAAATTGGGAACCATATGTTGGCATTGGAATATGCCAGCAAGAATGTTACATTAAATAGTCTACATGGAAAGACGACTGTGCCATACGCTGTCTCTTTATTAAAATTAGCACGTTATGTCTATCCCAGTGAAAGAGACTACGATAAAGAGCTATCAACCAAAGGGTTATCAATCTTAAAGGATTCATTAGGGGCAAAGTCTTCTTCTTATACAAAGTATTTGCTCGAATATGCTTGGAGACAATTCAATTATGGTCTATATCAAGAGGCTTGCAGTGTTTTAAAAGAGGCAGCAGAGGATAATTACGATGGTGATGAATTCTATTTAGGTTATCTGTACTACTCCTACGCACATTTTTTATCGAGAATTGATGATAATGACAATGCCATGTTATACGCCAAGAAAGCAGAGTCTTTCTTCATTGAAAAAGAGATGTGGGCAGATGATTATTATCCGCAGACCTTAATTGATTTGGCACTATTATGTGCTCCTAATATAGAAGAGTCAGAAGTATATCTTGCTAAAGCAAAAGATGTCATAGAACGCTATAAAGGAAAAGAAAGTATAGATTATTTGAATGTGATTCTGGATTTCTCCTATGCCTATAAGGCTGTTAACCAATTTGACAAGGCCCTTGAATATGCTCAGCAAGCTAAAGATGTGGGAGAAACAATAAGAAAGATAGACAATTCATCATACATCTACACTCTAGAGTATTTAGCAAAAATTTATTCAAATCTAAACAAATATAGTGAGGCTCTTACTTACGCTGAAAATTGTTTGTCATTATTGAAAGAGGATAAGGAATTGTCAATAGAAGACAGGTTACCGACCTTAGATAGCCTTGTTGTCTATTGTAAGACCTTATTTAATACAGGAGGTAATATCATTTATTTGGAAAAAGTGAATATGTATGCTAAAGAGTCATGCCTTATTAGAAAGAATTTACATATTTCAGGATTAGAAATGGAGAAAAACCTCTTTTATTTATTACATAGCAATTTCGATTTGAGGAAATATGAAGAATGCGAAGAGAATGTAAAGGATTTAAAAGAGATGTACGGAGATGCTTTTTCATCTAAATACAAACATTATTACGATGACATGGGAATCTTAATGAAGTCTTATTTTGAAAGAAAAAAGTACAAGGAATCACTCGACATTTCAAAAAAATTATATACTAATTATGTTCAGCAATTCGGTGAAGATGGTGAATACTTGCCCAGTCTAATAAAATATCAAGCTAGCATATATGCAAATATTGGTGATTATGACAATTTTCAAAATTCTGCTATAAAATCTTTAGAATTGTATAAAAAGTTGTTTGGACAAAACAGCATTAAATATTTGAATGAATTAAGTTCAATTGCGAGTGTTTTTTACAAAGCTGGCTTTGTTGAAAAATCACATGAAATGTATAAAACAGGAGCAAACTTGGCTCTGGCAATATATGGGAAGAATCATCAGCTTTTCTTATCCAATTATTTGAATGCAATGTTGTTTTGGCATTGTGATAGGGCACCATTCATTGACGATTATGATTTAGAAGATTTTCATCATTTCCTGGCATTTCTTAATGTTTTGTATGGTATAAATAATAATATGATTAATTATCAGGTTGTAATGGGAGGTTTAAATAGAACTATTTTAGCAGCGATACCAAACATTCTTTTAAAATATGAAAATGATTCAACAGCTTATAAAGCAATATACAATAGCATACTTTTTCATATGTCCAATATTGAAGAATTGAAATCCAATATTTTAAAAGAATTAGGAAATAATTCAATATTATATAATGATCTCTGTAATAATAATATTGAATATCTCAAATACCATATGAAATATGATTCCGTAATAGTGGATTCTTTATATAACAAATCATTACAATATATAGATCAGTTGTTAAAAGAGTCATCATCATTTAAACAGTTTTATGAGGGCAAAATAAATGTTGAAAAAATTAGATCCAATCTTCTGGATAATGAAATCGTAGTAGATTATATTCCTCTAAAAAGGTACGGAGAAATCTATAATGATTACTTGATAGTATTAGATAAGAAGCGAGAATGCCCGGATTTTATTCCTGTTTCAAATGCGTCAGAACAAATAAATCAAATATGTAGTGCTTACGATACATCATATATTTTTATTGATAATGATTCTTTATTGTCTTGTCTAAACTTAGATTTCAGCAAGTCAAAATACATTGTAGGATATGATTTGTCTGTAGATTATCTCATAAATAGGGGGCATAATGAATCTTATCAAAAACCTGCACATCAAACGCTCAATCAGAATCATTTGGATGACTTTGCTTCTGCTTATAATGAATTTGAAAGAGGTGTGAATCTATACAATAAAAAGCAATATGAGGAGGCCATGAGTGCTTTTTATCAATGCGATTCTCTCATGTTCGTGGCAAAAGGTGAGAAAAGTAATTTTTTTGGTCACGGAAAGCAATGGATTGCCAGTTGTTTGCATAAATTAGACCGAGACAGTATCGCAAGAATGTATAGCCAATATTATTATTTGCAGCCAGTAGATATGAGACAAACCATATTGTCTGATTCTATCTTGGACGTAGCTAATAAACTATACGATGATGGATATAAAAATGATGCATTGGAGAAATTCTATGAAGCATCCCAGATTGAAAAAACTAATATTGGGAAAAATAGCTATTGGTATGCTAACACGATAAGCCGTTGTGCAGAAATATGCAATGAAATTGAAGAATATGACAGAGCTATTATTTTAGAAACAGAAGCAATTAATATTAGAAAAGTAACTCCAGGCATTGATCATATTGATTATTACTGGTCTCTTGAGAATCTGTATAATTCATCTATTGGTCAAGGAGATATTAAAGGTATAATTAATAATGGAGAGACTTTGATAAAATATATGGAGGAACATATAAAGGCTATCGGCTGGCAATACAATTTTTACACCCATTATACAAGTGTAATTGCTAGACTTGCGGCAATAGATAACGACTCCACGAAAGCATTATATTATAGTAATAAGGCTTTAAAAACAATAGAATCGCAAATTGATATACCAAAGTATTATATACAATCATATTACGATATAATTTTTGCGTTAAATAAAATAGGTGAGGACAGTCTCGTTTTTGAATTGTGCAATAAAATAATTCCTTTCATTGAGAAAACTCAAGATGAAGAGATTGACACGAATAGTTATTCTAACATTCTTATTATTTTATCAAATCATTATTATGATCAAGGAGACTATATTACAGCAAGTTTGCTTTTAGAGAGGGCAATGGAGAAAGCAAAAGACAATAGAAATACTAATTATGGATTGGCATTAAGCAATCTGGCTGCATTATACAGTGAGTTAGGCCGTACTGATGAGGCAATTGAATTATCTATAGAAGCTGTTAATTTATGTGATTCTACAGAAGACTTTAGCGCCTACGCTGATAGATTAATAAATTTGGCTCAGTGTTATTACAGGGCAAATAGAATCAAAGATGCTCTACGTATAGGCAAAATGTGCTATAAATTTTTAATTGAGAAGTTTGGCTTTGAAAATAGTTATACAATGGTTGCAGCAAATAATCTTGCTGCATATTATAATGATTTAGGTTACCATGAGGAATATAGAAAACTTCTTTCCGTAGTTGTTGAGCACGCAGAAAAAGATATGCAAAGAAATGGAGATATCTTGGGAACTGTCTACAGTAATCTTGCAATGGATTGGAATAGAAAGGATTTTGATTTGCAAGAAAGCTTAAATTATATCAATAAGTCATATGAAATCAGAAAAAAAGAATTTGGAGAAAAAGACTTACGTACAATACAGTCTCTTTATAATAGAGGTAGATGTCTATTAGAAATAGGGGATATCTCAGAGGGCACAATATGTATTACAAAAGCATTAGACCAAACAAAGGGGATTATTGGTAGTAATAATCTTCATTATTTAGAAATGATGGAAATATTACCTCTCATATATGGAAGAGGAGGAGATCTTAGTCGTGCTATAGAAATAGAGGAAGAAAGATCCATACTGCTGGAGAAGATTGTTGGCAATCATAATATCTCATATTTACGTTCTCTAGATATTCTTTCAGAATTGTATTTTTATTCGAATGACACAATAAAAATGCGTAACACCATAATTGATGAATCAGTCAAATATCAGAATATGATTATTTCTGATTTCCCGAATTACACTTCAGTAGAAAGAGAAAATATGGTCAATGATATAGGGCGTTTTTATGACTGGCTTTTCCCTATTATATGTTATTATAAAGGAAGGCCAGAATTGTATTCGGCTTTGTATAATGCCTTACTACTTAGAAAAGGATTGTTGCTTAATTCAGATATTGAATTTAGTCGTTTAATAATAGAAAGTGGGGACTCAACTCTTGTACGCCATTATAATCAATTGATTGCTAATAAGAATCTATTAGGAAAACAATACCAATTACCAGAGAATCAACGCATATTCAATATTGACTCTTTAAAGCATACCATTAATGAAGAGGAAGATTTCCTTGTTGTGGCATCAAAAGAATATGGGAACTATACTCAAAAATTGAAAACTAATTGGACAGATATTAAGAAAAAACTTAATGATGGTGAATTGAGCGTAGAATTCGTTAGTTTCAATGACACATGCTCAATCCCCAATAAAATATATTATGCACTTGTTATTGACAAACATTCAGAATGCCCTGCACTTGTTCCTTTATGCACAGAAACACAGATTCAGTCCTTAATTAAAGAAGGCAATACTGATGGAGGATTATATAAGCTTATTTGGGATCCAATATTACGAGGAAGGAATAATGTTAATGCATTTTTCTTTTCCCCAAGTGGGATCTTAAATAATATTGGAATAGAATATTTAGATATTAACGAGCATGAGAACATTTCGGACAAGTATGCTATATTCAGATTGTCTTCCACAAGGGAGATCATAGAGAAAAAGGAATCTTTTTGTAAGTCTGCTGCTTTATATGGCGGATTGGATTACTCAGTTGATACAAACACATTACTTGCTCAAAACGAAAAATCAAGAATTGAAGGAAGTTCGTCTGTGATGTACCGAGGTTTATCAGACTCATTATCTGTTCGAAACAGTTTTGAACCACTATATAACACAAAGACTGAGATCTCTGAAATTAGTAAAACATTGACAAATGGAGATGTGGATGTTTCTATGTTTAGTGAGACTTCTGGTACAGAAGAGTCGTTCAAAGCTCTTTCTGGTAAGGGAACGAATCTTATTCATCTTGCAACACATGGCATGTATATTGGAGCCTCTGAGGCTGAATCAAAGAAAAAAGAAACAAATCTGTCATTTATTCAAATAGAGGATAACGATAGAGGTTTAATACGAGAAGACAAATCACTCACAAGATCTTTCCTTGTAATGTCTGGTGGTGATATGTTACCTAGTCACAAAGAGATTCCAGAAAATTTGGAGGATGGAATACTAACAGCATCCGAAATATCAAAGTTGGATTTAAGAGGTTTGGATTTGGTTGTCCTTTCTGCTTGTCAAACTGCTTTGGGTGATGTGGATAATGAAGGAGTATATGGCCTTCAGCGTGGTTTCAAGAAAGCTGGGGCAAAAACAATACTGATGAGTTTGGATAAAGTCGATGATGAGGCTACAAGAATACTTATGGTGGAGTTTTATCGCAATCTTATGAGTGGAAAGACAAAACATCAGTCTCTCAAAGATGCACAGAAACATCTGAAGAAAGTAGAAAATGGCAAATACAACAAGCCTGAGTACTGGGCCTCGTTCATAATGTTGGATGGACTAAATTGAAAGAGGCAATGGAAAAAATAGAGGATCCTCATATTTTTGTAGCCATGTCGTATGACACGCTATTTGAAGATGGTAATAGTATTGATCCCACAACGTTTTTAACGAATGTGTCAATGTTTGATGCTTTATATTTTGTTGCTCAAAGAAATAACCGCATTAATTACTCTTTTAGCGATGTTGAGAGGCAACGCATATTGATTTATGAAATGAGATGCTATTTCCTTGATGAATCAGATTGTATGGCAAAAATTGATAGATTCTTATTAAATAATGAGTTTTGTTACTTATTTGAAAATGAATCATGCTTTATCTATGAAATGTTGGTTTTGCAAACAGCTGATTATTCTAAAGAGGGTTTATCGAATTTGGATATAAAGAACATTTATAAAGCATATTTGTACTCTTGCAAAGTTTGGCTTGATAAGCAGGCTAGATTATTGGATAAGACCTCTAGTATTCAGGAATATTCTGTGAGAATTGATTTGCCTATTGTTGAGTTTAAAACATATAAAGATTTTAGAACTCAATTATTCAAAGCGGATCAGTTTTTCTCATTCTGTGAAGCAGATAATCAATTTAAGGATTTCTTAAAATACTATTTGGAGGATAATCAATACAAGGATTATGTTGATTATTTGAGTAGCCTGTTTATGCTTTATTACGATAGTTATGATAATTTACTTATTAATGATATAGATATATATGGAGTTATTGGGGTAAACTATAAAAAGTATTATATATCACAAGCTGAATGTAAATCCATATGGGACAACAAAGAATTGTTATACCTCAGAAACCATTTCCTTTTTTCATCTAAGAAATCACTTATAATTATTAATCCCAATCTTTTAGTTGATAAATTCTACCAGGGAATGATTTTTGACTTCTGGAATTCCGTAAGTAAGCATAAAGGAAAAGGCGAATCAGGAAAGGTAATTTCTAATTTTGCAGATTTCAAATCAATTGTTGGAATGAAATTCTCAGAAAGCGTTTTGTTTTATAATGTCATATCTAATTCATTCCCATCCGAGGAATATATTAAGATTTCCGGCATAGAATTGAAGAGTCTTTACAAAAGGCTCAATATGCTTGGCGAGCCCGACTATTATATCAGAAAAGATCACCATATATTTTTATTTGAATTCAAAGATGTAACACTTAGTGATTCTGTCAAGCAATCCGACAACTTTAAGAACATAAAGAATCAGGTGTTAGCTCGATTATGTAAAGATGGAGATAATAATAGAAAAGGAGCAATTCAACTCCTTTATAACATTGATAGTTTATTTAAAAACGAAATTGATATTGAGAAAGATCGGATGTTCTCTTCATTAGATATTTTTTTCCCAATATTGGTTACAACAGATAGATGTTTCGATGCATTAGGAATAAATTCTCTCATAATACAAGAATTTTCATCTGTTATAGAAAACAAATTCAACTATCTATCAGAACATGTAAAAATGCCCATAATAATAAATGTTGATACACTTATTGACATCATGTATAGGCTCAGAATTGGGGAAATCGAATTTGATACGATTTTGCTAGAATATCTTTCAATTTTTGATAATGGACTCAATACAAGTATTTCAATGATGCCATTTAGTAGTTTTGTTTATGACTATTACAAAATGGATTCTTCTTTGTTGAAAGATGATAATCAATTCCTATTTGGTGATTTATTAATGCATTTTCAAAAGAAAGAGTTAAAAAGCAAATGATTTCGCTTTTTTCATCAACAAGACAAACTAGATTTTTAACTTATTAAGAATCTGCTGAGCCTTATTAGCAATTGGAGTATCGGGATTATCTTCTGCCAGTTTCTTTAGGACAGGAATAGCCTTATCCGTTTGGTCATTCTTAATATAGGCAAGGGCCAGATTCATGGCGATGTCGTTGGCATAAGCGGAATAGGTGAAATTTGATTCTAAATTGGAATATATTGGTTCCAGTTCTGCTATGATGGTGCTGACATTGCGCTGCTCCTTTATATTATTAAATAAGGTATAGAGATGGGCGACGGAGGCAGAATCGAGATCTCCACGCGCATATTCATTCATGCTATACTCTGAATAGTAGGGTGATACAAGCGCAGAGAGTTCATTAAACCGCTTGTCTTTCTGATAGCCGAAGAAGATAGCAATGATTGCAGCAATAGAGCATGCCCATGCAACGAGCGTGCGCATTCTCTCTTTGGTGTTGTTGCTGATAAGCGTCTTTTCTTTGGCTGCCTCTTGTGAACGGATGCTTTTTATCATGGATACGGTAGCCAATACTTGGGCACGCAGTTCAGGGTCTGCCTTGATCTCTTGCTTAAAGGCCTGTTCTTCAGCCTCTGTCATGGCACCACGTACAAATGCATCGATTCTTTCCTCGATGGCCTGCTGTTGTATATCGTTATACTTATCCATAGATCTTATTCTTTAGTTCGTTATACTTATCGCGGAACTTCTTCACGCACTTGTATTTCTGGGCCTTTACGGAGTTGGCATCAGAGAAGTTGAACATATCTGCAATGGTTGATGTCGAGAAGTCATCCCAGTAGTAACTATGAAGAATATTCTTGCAGGTGTCTGTCATCGAGGCGATGATATTGTTCACCAGCAGTTCCATACGGGTTTTCCTTTCTTCTTCCTCTGCATCTAAACAAGCACCATAGAGTTCTGCTATCTTGTCATCACGTACAAAGTCGGAGTTGGTGATTCTACGATCGTCAAAGAGGGGCATCGTCTTGTTGCTCTTTCCCAGAAACTTCAGAGTCTGATTGATGCAGACTTTCATGAAATAAGTGCCCAGCGAACTTGTCAGAGTGGATAACTTCCCGTCACGGACATTCAGGAAAAGAGCCATTGAAGACTCCTGGAAGATGTCATTAAGGTCATCGTCTGAGACAGAGAACTGCTTCCGTAGGTATGACAGTACTCTTCCTCTCTCATCAGAAAGGAAGCGGTTCAAATCCTGGTTCTGCAATGATATCTCCTTTGCCATATTAGAAACTCGTTTCTGTTACCATATTCTGATTATTGGGCCAGTGCCCACCCTTCATAATGGAAGCCTTGACTCCATTCAAGAATTCTTCGGCATTGGCGGATAAGGGCTTTGCCTGTAATGCCTGAGCAATATTGTAAGACAGCGGGCCATAGCGCTTATCTGCCACCTTTATCTCCATGTTCACCTGATCCGGGCGACAGGCTTCAAGATACAAGACATGAGACTGTTTGGCTGATGGCGCAATCTTGTAATTGGACTTTTTGTTTGCAGAAAGCTTGAAAACCTTGTTATGATAGGTAAAGCCGACCTTGGTACCTCTGACAGTCTCGTCATTAGCCCGTGATGAAGTGCCGGCATGGCAGGCATCAATCACGACATAGAGGAATCCTGTAGGGCCTATCTTGTCGCGTAACTTCTTGACGCATGTGTTCAACTGATCATCCAGAAGGTGCTTATTCCCTTCATAGACACCTTTCTTATAATATTTATAGGCATCAATGGGGATAATGGCTTCATCCCAGCCATCTTCTTCATCACCATTCAAGTCTTCTACAGGCTGGCCATGTGCTGAGAAGTGTAGATAGACAATATCGCCTTTCTTCGTCTTGTCTGCGAATTGTGATAGTTGGTTGGTAATATTATCGAAAGTGGCCTGTTCATCCAAGAGAGAGGTGATAGCAAATCCTTGCTTTTTCAGGATGGGAGTTAAAAGATTCACGTCTTCAGTACCATTGATATTATTCCACTGGTAGCCAGTCAATGCCGTGTCATAATGAGAGATGCCCACCATGAAAGCCCTTTTCCGTTGTGGAAATGCAACAGACGAAATACAGCATAACAGACTTAATATCAGCAGTTTCCAATTCATTGCCCAAAATATTTTCGGCAAATATACAAAAATATTTCGAAATAGCGGTTACCTTTTTGTTTTTTTCAGTATAAAGAGGCAAATAAACAACAAATTAGTAACAATTTAAACATCAAACAAAATGAAAAAAGTATTTTATCACATCACGAGAGTGTTTTCTAAGTGCTGGTTTATCATCCTCCTTGCTTGCACGATTTCGCCAATCGTAGCCTTAGGTGTCCTCATCCTCTTTACCATTATCTCAATGGTATTTTTCAAGGATCCTGATGATGCCAAGAACCCTGATGATTATTTCACAGATGAGGAAATGAAGAGATTGGAGTCCGGCGAGGACATGAATGACGAGGAGTTTCTGACGCTGGTGGCTAAATGTCAGACCTTCAACTGCCCGAAGAAAGTCGATCCTGTAACGACCTGGACGAGTTCTGAATTGACCAAGGACGCATACGTCTATAACTATGAGATTAACGACAAGAAACACATGTATCGTCTCTTGGATATGAATGACCTGAAGAATCAGATCCTGTCAAGGATTGACAAACAAAACGATAAGATTCAGCGCATTATCGCTACTAATAGAAATCTTGTGTTCCGTTACAGAAACTATCAGAAGAACACCATTGAAGATGTTGTTCTGACAACAAACGAGCTTAGGAGTTAAGATTAGAAACATGTATAACCCTATAAAAACAGAAATAATATGGCACTGTTAAGTTTATTCGGCGCAAAGCCAAAGGAAAAGGTAGAGATGGTTCCTGTCATGACAGAGAATACTACCGAGCAAGATGCTGAGGACGTAAAGAACTCAGAGGAAGACAAGGAAGAAGAGGAGAAAAAGCATCTGATCACCATCACCTGGGGTACGGGAATGCCCATAGACGTTATCTTCAACTACATTCACAAAAACTTCGAAGAAGACGGATTCCAGGATGCACTGGTCAATTCAGACATTACCTATCGCGATGCCAAGGAGAAGATCATCCGCAATGATCTGGAGATGCTTTTCAAACGTATCATCCTCTGCTACAAGAAGAATATCCGTGAGATAGATGTCCAGATTAACAATGCCCGTCAGGCATACGCCCTTTCTGCTGCATCAAGTCTGGAAGCCAGGCGTACCACCTATGAAGAGCATCTGACAGAGATTGATGAGATGCGTGAACAGTTTGAGTCAGACGATCCTAAGATGATGACCATGATAGAGTCATATCGCAGGGGATTTCTCAAAGGAATCACAGCAGTATCACTTAAGTTTATTAATCACGAATAAAAATTATCAGTTATGAAAACTTTAAATAATATTGGATGTGCCCTGATTGGATGGGACAAGAATATCTTGAAAGAATGTGGTGAGGCAAGTCACCGCCAGTTTAGAAAACTGATCTCTGCCATTTGTATCATGATGATACTCTGGGGAACCATCGGCTACTGTTTTGCCGACAGATACATAAATATTGAATCATTAATATTGAAGATTTGTATTGCCTTGATGTTCATGCTCATTGTCTTATGCGTAGAACGAGTGATCATTCTAACGGTTGGCAAAGCGCGCCTTATGACTGTGATGAGAGTTATGCTTGCTTTATGTATGGCTTTTCTGGGAGCTTGTATCTTTGACCAGATTATCTTCCAAAATGATATTCAGCAGACAATACACGATCGCCGTGAGGACGTAATTCAGGAAACTACAGCAAAACGTCTGATGGTCTTTAATAGTGATATACAAAGGATTACTCATGATTTGGATTCGTTGAGCAAATCTACAATTACTTTGGGTGAAGAATTGGCGAAACATCCTACCATAAAGAGCGTTAACGTATCAACAATAGAACAGGCCATAGGAGTTGATGAGAATGGTAATCCAAAGAAAGTGAGAAATCGTTCTACAGAGATTGTGAATATTCCTAATCCTCTGACTGGACAGCTAAATGCAAATAACGAACAGATTCAGTTATATCAAAATCAGTTAGAGCAGCTTCGTCAGGACAAAAAAGAGATTGCAGGAAAGGTGACAGATGAAATACACTCTCGTCCTGTTGGATTTATTGAGGAATTGGAAGCGACTCTGAAGGTTGTGTCGAACAGCTGGATATCATTGGTATTTTATATAGTTCTCTTCTGCTTCCTGACATTTCTGGAACTGTTCGTGCTAACTATCAAAATGGGCGACAGCAAGTGCGACTATGATTTGATAGTGGAGAACCAGCTGAAACTGAAAAAGAATCTTATGGATCAGACTGCACAGAGTATGATGGTGAATAAAACAGTTTAGTATTAACACTTTAAATATAAACGATTATGGAAACAAGAGACGACTTATTTAGTGATGTCATCGAAGAGATGTTTGAAGAACTTCCCATAGAAGTTAAAATGGAAATGGATGAGGATGATTTTGAAGATCTAGACGATGCAGATAATGATTCTTGTGAAGAATATGATAATTACGAATGTGGTGGTTATCAGTGGACAGAGGAAGATTCCTGGGATGCACTTACGGATGGAATGTATGGTGATATGCCCAATAGCCCTTGGGAATATGATGCGATGATGGATGCTATGGGATTCTAATAAAGTTTAGACTATGGATAAGGAATTAAAAATAATGATCTCAAAAGAACTGGAGCAGTTCCATTGCTCCATTCTTTTAGACGAAGTGAAAGAAAAAGTACGTAAGTTGAAAGCGTATGGTGTGGAGGAAGCAGATATTGTAGCTGCCATGAATGAGGAAGAACTATTCCCTCAGTTGGTGGTGACAGAAGATTACAAGGTTGTTTTGGCAGGAGAAAAGTCTATAGAGGTAGAGATGGAGCCTCTGATAAAGGCTATATATTTGCTATTCTTGTCCCATCCAGAGGGGATTGTGCTCAAATGTCTTCCAGATTATCGTAAAGAACTAACTAGTATCTATCTGCTTCTACGTCCATATGGACTTACTGACAGAGTAGAGAATAGTATTGAAAGCGTGACCAATCCTATGCAAAACTCAATCAATGAGAAGTGTGCCAGGATTCGGAAGCTGTTCTCGTCGCTGCTCCCCAAGAGTGTTGCCAAATATTATGCCATTTCAGGTAAGCGTGGCGAAGCCAAGAAGATAGACCTTGTTCGGGCCAATGTCATCTGGAAATGCAAATTGCCCAATTCGCAAGGCTTGTGATTGGAAAACGCTTGGAATGAGAAAGAGAATGTTATAACTTTGCAAACAAATCAATTAAATAGAAGAATTATGAAAAAGAATAGTCATGTTGAGTCTCAGAGG
>JAEEGL010488136.1_pt1 | contig 13467 bp, 9 predicted proteins | sample 9134231 | NCBI WGS metagenome assembly JAEEGL01 (sample SAMN16246548, study PRJNA631951) | gut metagenome | biome: gut microbiome; feature: rumen; material: fiber-attached | host: Bos | place: Iran: Karaj | collected 2018-10 | reverse complement strand
TTGCTCATGGGATCAAAGAATACTCTTGAATACATCTGGGGATACATATTGGAGCACTCAAGAGCGGTGCAGTCATAGTATCTGTAATTATCGAAATCATATACGCCGTAATCGGGCTCGGAATTATCAAGCCAGAAAGCATCTATTCCGAAATCATAGTAATTCTTTTTACAAACGTTCCATACATACTCGCGGGTCTTAGGATTGAAGGGATCGATCTCCACGCAGTCGCCCTGATAATCGTAGGTCTGTGCAGCACCGCGCTCGGTCTTAATGAGAAGTCCCTGCTCCATCATGGGATAGAAATTCTCACTCTTTCTGTCAACGGAGGGCCAGACGGATACGATGACCTTGATGCCCATGGAATGGAGTTCATCGACCATGGCCTTGGGATCGGGCCAGTACTTGGTATCGAATTTCCAGTCACCCTGTACGGTCCAGTGGAAGAAATCGATAACGATCTGGTCGATCTTGATGCCTTCCTTCTGATATGCTCTTGCAACTTCAAGAACTTCATCCTGGCTTCTGTATCTGAGTTTGCACTGCCAGAGTCCCATAAGATCCTCGGGGAATTCGGGAGCGCGTCCTGTTACTTCTGTATAGGAATTAAGGATCTCCTTGGGTCCGTTTCCGGCAGTGATCCAGTAATCCATCTGGGTGGTGGACTCTGCGATCCACTCGGTATAGTTCTTACCGAAGGTCACGCGGCCAACTGCGGGATTGTTCCAGAGAAGTCCGTAGTTTTTATCTGAGATCATAAAAGGAACGGAGATCTGGGAGTTGCGCTGTGCCAATTCAAGAACGCATCCCTTAAGATCAAGGCATCCGTCCTGATACTGTCCCATTCCGAAGATCTTCTCATCTTTATTTGCTTCGAACTTAAGGTTAAGTCTGTAGTTCCTTGCACCCTTAAGTCCCTTCCACTCACGGTTTACAACCTTAAGGCATCTGCTGGACTTGGAAAGTGTTCCGTCATACTGTCTGAAATACTCACGAAGGATAAGCTCATCATCTCTGTAGAAAGAAATGATACCAACAAAATTAACGACTGCCTTGATCCGTCCGTTAACTATTGTAGCAACCTGACGCTTATCAATGGTGCCGTCTCCTACCCAGTGATCTTCCTCTGCAATATCTACCTTTGCAGTTGTAACCTTAGGTGCCTCGGAAAGAGCCCAGTCAAGATTCTTAAACTCGGGGAACATGGTGGATCTGACTCTTAAGGAATCAGCGCCCCAGGGCTCGATGCGAAGGGTCTCGCCGTTGTTCTGACAAACCAGTGTATTTCCATCAACCGAAAATCTCATAAATAATTATTCCTTTCAAAATATGATCATAATGCAACAATGACACCGCCGGGATTTTCATAGGTGGTAGACAATCCACCGGCGTTAAGTATCTTCACATCCGTAAATCCGAACTTTTCAGTAAGGACTCTTGCAACCTTTACACACAATTCCCTGCTGGCACACTGTGTGATCCTGACCTTACGGTTCTTATCAAATCCTTTTTTCTCGATGATATAAAGCATTCTGTTAACGGCATGTTCCACACCGATGGACTGATCGATCTGTTTGATATCACCGTCATCGCCCACAAGCACGGGCTTAACGTTCATGGCAGTTGCAACGAGTGCCTTTATACCTTTAAGCCTTCCGTTTTTCTTGAAGGTCTCAAGGTCATCAAGGACAAAGATCGTAAACATCTCATCCCTGAAGGTCTCGACTTTTTTAACCACCTCTTCGAAGCTGTCGCCGGCATTTACATATTCCATGATCTTCTCATAGATAAGGTGCTGGCCTGCCGCAGCGGATTTGGAATCAAAAATATGTATCCTTGCATTCTCATGCTCTTCTTCGTACATATCCTTGGCAACCATGGCACTGTTATATACACCGCTGAGCTTTGATGAAAGAGTTATGACATAGTTGTCACAATCCTCTTCAAACTCCTGATAGAAATCATCCGGTGAAGGACATGCGGACTGGGGATATCCGGGATCTTCCTTGATAAGTTTGATCCAGTCTTCCTGATTTCTTAAACCGTCGTCCTTGTACTCGACTCCGCCGATTATTATGGACATGGGCACTCTTGCGATATTGTCCTTACGCATTTCAAGCTTTGTAAAATCGCAGCAACTGTCGCCTATGATCTTTACTGCCATACTTTTACCTCCGTAGTAAATTATAAACGCTTCTTATCTCCATACGAACCATATGAACAGATATCCGCCAAGGACCGCAGCCAGCGTAAAGGGAATTCCGATACGTGCAAAATCCATGAAGGATACTTCATGACCTTCTTTGCGAAGCATGCCAACACCCGCAATGTTACAGCTTGCACCCACGGGAGTGATATTTCCTCCAAGAGTTGCACCGGTTAAAAGTCCGTAATAAAGCAGGCAGGGTTCGATGCCGAGAGCCATGGTAACTCCCCTGAGAACGGGAAGCATGGTGGCTACGTAAGGGATATTATCGATGAATGCGGATATAAGAACCGATCCCCATACGATAATGGAATACATGAGGAAGATGTTATTACCGCCGGCCTTTACTATAAGAGCCGCAAGATCATCCACAACTCCCATATTGGTTATTCCGCCGATGACCATAAAGAGTCCGGTCAGGAGAAATACTGTATCGTAGTCGATGTTTTTGATGACTTTCTTAACTCTTTCCTTGTCATGGTCCTTGATATATTCCCAGACCATTCCTATGATGCTGCAGACAAAGCAGATGATACCGTTTGTCATCTCGGGCTTGTTGGGAATAAAGGAAGCAGCCATGAGAAGAACAACGTGGGCAACCATCATGATGGTGGGAACATAATCCGTAACCTTGGTGGTTTCATTGGAATCTACGGGGATCTTATCCTTGCGGAATAAGAACATCATTATGGGAATGGTAAGAGCCGCTCCGATCTCAACCGCAAAGAATATTCCGGGTCTGGAATTCATCCAGAAGAAATCCATGAAGTCCATGTTGGCATATTCCTTGGCTGCAAGCATTATGGATGTAGTATCACCCACAAGAGTAGCGGCACCCTGAAGGTTTGAGGAAACCGCTATGCAGATGATCATGGGGACGGGATTGATCTTAAGCTTCTTGCAGATGGCAAGACCCACGGGAGCTACCATAAGAAGTGTTGCGACATTATCAATGAATGCGGAGATGATGCCCGAGAATAAGGACATCAGAATGGTGACCCACATTACGTTGGGCGCAAGTTTCAAAAGTTTATCCGCAATGAGATTGGGCATTTTGGAATCAATGAAATAATCAACCAAAAGCAGTGTTCCGAAGATCATCAGAAGAACGTTCCAGTCAACCACCGACACTACGCTTCTGAAGGGAAGAATGCCTGTGACAATATAGATAAGTGCAACGCCAAGAGCGATGTATGCTCTCTTTTTCGGAAAGATGATAAGGCCTGCGTACATGGCCACAAAAAGGACGATCGCTAGAATTTTCATTTCCCTCTCCTTAGATGTAATAATCCCGTTAATTATACACAAATTATAAGCCGTTTCACAGAGGATATTATTATTAAAAACCGATTAAATAACCGGTGATATTTTGTGGCGATCATTTCTGTGTGATAAAATTATGTAAAACTATCGGCAGTTTCACCTGAATCACGGAGGATTTTCCATGAGACTGGCATATATCATAGTAGGTCTGATCTCGGAGCTTTTGCTGCTGTCTTTTGTTTTCATTCTGAAAAAACAAAAAAACGCTCTCCGGATCGATATAACAAGGATCTTTATCTCGGCATGGTTTGCAGTACTTGCAAATGTGCTGGTTGCATGCGCCTTTAACGAATTCATTACGAATGTGGCATTCTCCGTATATTATTCCACCATTGATTTTATTACTTTTTATCTGCTGACATTCACCTTCACCTATACCGGCAGGGACAAATACCTGAGTGAATTCAAAACATTCTGGCGCATAGCCATATGGATCGATGTCCTGAATATGCTCGTCAGCATTTTCACCGGTCACATGTACAACATCTATTCCGCAACATTTTCCGATGGTGCGGTTTATTACAAGACTGTCCCCGCTTCTTTTTTCAATGTACACCTGGCTCTGTGCTACCTTCCCATAGTCTTTTCGCTCATCCTTCTGTCGATATCCCTTGCCAAATCCCACGGTTTCTATCGTTTCAAATTCATTCCCATACTTTTTTCCGTTACGGGTATAGTTATCCTGAACATCTTCTACATGATGTTCAACCTTCCTTATGACTTTTCGGTACTCTTCTATGCGGCGGCCTCATTCCTGCTGTTCTTCTTCTCGCTGTATTTTGTCCCGAGACGTCTGATGAGCAACTCTCTCCAGCTTGCTGCGGACTTCATGAAAGAAGGCATAATCCTGTTTGATGCCGAGCGGAACATTATATACATAAACAGGACAGCCATTGAGACATTTGATATAAATGACCGGAACATCTCATTTTCCGATTATCCCATATCTGAATGGCTGCAGGATATGGAGACATCAAAGCTTGAAGATTTCCAGAAGATATATTCCATGAGTATCCACGGCAAGGATATGATGATCAAGGTGGATTACAAAAACTGTGAAAATTCCCGCGGCCACCATATGGGATCATTCTTTTTATTTGAAGACGTCACTGCAGACCAGGTACTTCTTAAAAACCTGGAGACCGCACAGACCGAAGCCAATCAGGCAAACGTTGCAAAGAGCCTGTTTTTGGCCAATATGAGCCACGAGATCAGAACCCCCATAAACTCCATTCTCGGAATGAATGAGATGATCCTGAGAGAATGTTCTGACGAACACATTCTGGAATATGCCGATGACATTGCAAGATCCGGGGATACTCTGCTTAACCTTATCAACAACATACTTGATTTTTCCAAGATCGAATCCGGCAAAATGGAAATACATCCCGGGGAATACAATCTCTACGATCTAATAAGAGAATGCTATCATCTGGTTGCTCCCCGTGCCATGCAGAAGGACCTTCCCTTAGAGATCGTCTGTGAGGAGGATATACCTTCGGATTTCATGGGGGATTCCGCCAGGATCAAGCAGGTATTGGTCAACCTTCTTACCAACGGCATCAAATATACAAGCTACGGCAAGGTGAAATTGAATGTTTCCTGGAGACCCATGGATGATAAAGATTGTATCCTTATGTTCGTGGTTTCTGATACCGGTCAGGGTATTTCGGAGGAAGACATCGCGCTCCTCTTCAGAGTGTTCCAGCGTGTTGATGAAGACAGGAACAAAGGTGTTGAAGGAACCGGCCTCGGTCTTGCCCTGAGCAAGCAGCTGATGAATATGATGGATGGCGACATCAGCGTAAGTTCAACTCCAGGCAGCGGATCTTCCTTCACCGTCAGTCTCCCTCAGAGGATCGTCAACCCGGCTCCTTCCGGAAAATTCGTCCTTCATAAATCGGAGGCTCCGAAGAGGAGCAAATACAAAGAAGCCTTCCATGCTCCCGATGCGAAGATCCTTGTTGTTGACGACATAGAGATGAACCTTAAGCTCATGGGTGCATTGCTTAAAAAGACGGGGCTTCAGATATCTTCCGCGCTGGGCGGAAACGCTGCTGTGGAGATGTGTAAGAACGAAGAATTCGACATTATACTGATGGACCATATGATGCCGCCTCCCGACGGATACGAATCCATGAAGCTGATCCGAAATGCCGGCGGACACAACGCTTCGATCCCCATAATAGTCCTTACCGCCAATGCAGTGGAAGGCGCCGAGAACACATATATGTCCATGGGCTTTGACGGATACCTCTCCAAGCCCGTTCAGAGCAAGGATCTGGAAGCAATGCTGCTGCGCTTCCTTCCCGAAGAAAAGCTACAGAAGTAAAACAAAAACAGGGGACGGTTCTGCTGTTTCGGCGATTTTCCGAAACAGCAGAACCGTCCCCCTGTTTTTTGGATTTATATATGTATTGTTTTTCTAAGCTGCCTGATACCGGCTTTAAACAGTTCGGATCTTCCGTAAATCACAAGAAACACAATATTGGGTATGATGAAACTGATGGCAGCATTTACAAAGAAACTAAGCCACTTATTCAGATCAAAAAATGAGCATACATACAGCGAAACGGTGCAGGATGCAAAAGTGATCAGAGGAAAACTGAGATAGAGGCGCACATACTGCCATAAATATTCTTTTGCAAATACATGATTGAACAGATTACGTAAGAGCCACGGTATCTGAATAAAAACAATAGATACAACCGTCGAGAGAAGAACACCATATAATCCGAGCCATTTTACGGTTGCCAGATTTAACGTGAGATTTACGATTGCAGCAGTCAAAGGACGCCATTTATCTATTTTCCATATTCCGGCGGCATCCTTGTAGATGTTGATGATTTTGTTCATTCCTATGGAAAAGAAATAAACGCCAAAACAAATGACATAAGGAAAATCCAACAGATTCTTTTTTCCCATCCAAATCTGCATAAAAGGCTGGTACATGCAAAGAAGCATTGCGGTACAAACATTCATCATCCAGCCATAGAGAACTGTAATCTTCTTCAGGTCATAATAATTCTTTTCAGAACTTTCAGTTATCAGACTGTTTCCGATTCCCGCAAGGCAGGAACTGATCACAACTCCCACCAATACAATTAATGATGACAAAATAAACATGTAATTCTGGAAGATCGCGAGTAATTCGAGACCAATGAAAGAAGATATCACAAGAGTGTCCGCCGAATCGGAAATTACACTTGCGAAACTCGATGTAAAAAGATCCCGTACACGAAGAGCGATGCTTTTCTTTTTTTCCGAAGGCAGATCTCCCTTTGCAGAATAAGCGGGATAATATTTATTGGCTTGGACGGCAGTAAAAATATTGGTTAAAGCCTGACCGATAATTTGGAGCGAAAGATAGAGATAATAATTTCTGAAAACGATAAGAACGATTATTTTAAGTGAATATTCGATCATGCGCACAATGATGGCAACCTTACAGGATACATCACCGCGCTGATGAGCAGTAAACAGACAGTTTTTGTAGGCAAAGAGCCAATAGGACAAAACAGTACTGCCTAAGGACATGAAATACAGAACATACAGGTTTACATCCGCAGTTATCTCATCTTTGATCAAATAGGGCAGAAAAGGAGTCAGTATAAGGCCGATCGTCAGAATCACCAGGCCGATGATGCGATACAAGGTGCGATATAACTTCATAAGGGCACAGATCGTATCGGTATCATCTTCGGCAATGGGCTTATACATGCTAAATATCATAGCACTGCCCACACCAAGTTCGGCGAGGTTCAAAATCGATAAAATAGAGCGAAACAGTCCGTTCAGGCCAAGATACTCCACTCCCAGGAAATGGAGTAAGATCGTACGCATGACAAACGGCATCAGAGTATTGACACACTGATAAAAACTGCTAAAAAACATTGTTCTTACAGCATTTTTTGTTCGCTCTAATTTCATTTTGATTTATCTGTCGTTTCCTTCTATAATATACTTTGTGCGCAAAAACACACGTTAGACTATAACACCGTTTCTTAGATTTCGCAATGTACTATATCCCTTCCGACGGTCCTGTTTTGAAGAGACTTGCACACTGTCAGCAAACAGTGTAATAAAATACGATCATTTAGGAGCCCAAGATTATGGAAAGCAATTACAAAGTATCCGTCATCATTCCGGTGTACAATGTCGAACAGTATCTGGATAAATGCATGGAGTCCATAATTAATCAGACATATCGTAATCTGAATATTATATTAGTCGATGATGGTTCTACAGATAAAAGCGGAGAATTATGCGATGTTTACGCAAATAAAGACGATAGGATCAGAGTTATTCATAAAGAAAACGGTGGGATTTCAAGCGCAAGAAATGCTGCATTAGATATAATCACCGGCGATTATATCTGTTTTGTAGACAGCGATGACTACGCTGCTTACAATATGGTTGAAACGCTACTATCTGCCGCCCTTGAAAACGATTGTGAAATAGCCATTTGCGGACATTATACCGAACATGACGGAAACATTACTGTCGAAGAGCCTTTAGTAACTGCAACGCAGCTGATGAATACTGAAGAGGCAATATCTGCCCTGATCGATGATGTAACTGTTAACAATTATGCATGGGATAAAATCTACAAAAAATGCATATTTGAAGAAATGCGTTTCCCCGTAGGCAGAGCGTACGAGGATATGGCTATAATGTTTAAGGTGTTCTACAATGCTCACAATATATGCAGAATCCCGGATTGTCTGTACTATTATCAAAAGCGTACAGGCAGCATTTCCGATCATATTAATGACAAAAGAAAGTGGTATAAGAATTGCTGCGCCATAATCGATGCCAAAACCGACTGTATTAAGTTCTTACAAGAAATTGGGAATAAACAATTAGAGCAAAAGGGTATGGCCAGCTTAATACCGACTATTTATGCCGGAATCAGACTGTCCGATTTGTTCAAGAACAAGGAACAGCAAAATATCTATATGCTTTATCTAAGTGAACATAAATCGGAAATCGAGTCAAATCCTTACGTTAACAAGAAAAATAAGTTTTTATTGCTTTTTTACCGAAATCCGATTGCCAATAAACTGTATTTTTCACTTCAAAAGCTTAAAGCGGCATAACGATCAACCGAATCTTCATATATATACACCTTTTCAGAGTATCGTTATGCTCAAGAAGATAAATGTTACCCGGTTTTCTTTTTTCTGTTCTTGATCAGGAATGCCGTATAATAAAATCCGTTATCAAGCAGCCAGCACAGAATTTTATGCTTGAATTTCTTGTCACTGTTTTTTTCTATATCAAACATTCTTTTAAACGGCTCAGAATAAAGTATTTCCTTGGCTTCTGCTCTTTTTTGCATGAAGCTTTTTTTATTTGAGCTGTTAAATACCTGCAACGACAAAACCATCTTCAGATAGTAATAGAATATTACAACATTTGAGATCCCTTCAATCCCATTTTCTTCCATTGCAATGATTGCTTTGGCAAACTCTTCTGAAGCTTGTGGATTAAAGCGGTTGCAAAGTGAATCTTCATTCTTCACATGATCGTAAATGGGTGCATTCCAAAATAAAGTCTGTTCACTTTTCTCATATAATTTCGTTAGGAAAATAAAATCCTCACAAAATTTTAGATCTCGCTCAAATCTTATACCTTCAAATAAAGATCTTCTGAATACCTTTGCCCACAGCACCCACTTATGCGGCACTTCTTCATCTTTTATGTTTGCCACATCGGTTATCTTTATTGCGGAAGGATCATATATACCCATATCTGTGATGAGGGCCGACGATGATCCCACTACAATATCCGGATCATATCCGCCTTCGTTGATTCGGGAAATACAATGCCCAAGTTTTTCCCACTCCAGTGCATCATCAGAATCCACGAAACATACATAATCGCCTTCAGCATTATCCAGTCCGACATTTCTTGCAGCACCGGGGCCGCCGTTTTCCTGCCGGAACAGATGAACCTCATCATGTTCATTCTCAAAACGTTTTACGGTTTCAAGTGTATCCTCATTTTTTGAACCGTCATCAACAAGTATGATCTCCTTCTTTACAGCATCAAATGAAAGCATTGAAGAAACACATTTATCAAGGAATAACGGTTTAGTATTGTACACAGGCACGATGAAACTGATCTTTTCTATCATTTGGATATCTTTCCTTAAAAATCTGACACTAACATAGTGGCGGGGCTTCTGATAGGTTATAGGATCATTTGGTCCCTATAGCTGATACGTCATAAGGCGTTGCCTGGTATACGTAATAGTTGAGCCAGTTGCTGTAGAGATTTATCGAATGGCTCCTCCAGGTAAGAAGCGGTCTTTTTTCGGGATCGTTATCGGGGAAATAATTTTCCGGAAGATCCACGTCATCTCTTTTTCCCTTATCACGCTCGTACTCATTCTTAAGGGTCATGCGGTCATATTCGGAATGGCCGGTTACGAAGATCTTGTGGCCGTTTTCAGCCATTGCAAGATACACTCCCGCTCTGTCGGATTCGGCGATTATCGTAAGCTCGGGGCATGCCTTTAATGCTTCCGAAGGAGTGTCCGTATGTCTTGAATGAGGAGCAAGGAATACATCATCAAATCCTCTTACAAGAGGAATCTTGCGGTCAAGCACCCTGTGTTCAAAAACTCCGAAAAGCTTCGAGGGAAGCTGTCTCTTATCTATGCCGTAATAATGATAAAAGCCTGCCTGTGCACCCCAGCAGATATGGAATATGCTGGTCACATGAGTATCCGCCCAGTCAAGGATCTCAACCGTCTCATCCCAGTAATCCACCTCTTCAAAGGATATGTCCTCAACGGGAGCACCGGTAATGATCATTCCGTCGAAATTCTGATCCTTTACATCTTCAAATGTAACGTAGAATTTGTTTAGATGGGATGAGGATGTGTTCTTCGAAATATGGGTCGAGGTCATCATGAAAGTAACATCAACTTGCAGGGGGGTATTGGAAAGGGCTCTTAAGAGCTGTAACTCCGTATCCTGCTTTACCGGCATATTGTTCAGGATAAGTACCTTAAGGGGTCTGATATCCTGGTGCATTGCACGGTTTTCATCCATTACAAATATGTTTTCAGTTTCAAGGATCTGCCTTGCGGGCAGTTCGCTCTGTACCTTAATAGGCATTTAAAGATCACTCCTTCAGATAAGTATTTATAAATTCATCCTCGGTCATAATGGGAATGCCAAGGCTTTGGGCTGATTTATTTTTTGATGAAGACGATGTTGCATCGTTATTAATGAGAGCCGTGGTCTTCGAGGAAACACTTCCCGCAACCTTGCCGCCTCTTTTTTCAATCTCCGCTTTCATCTCATTCCTGTTTTCAAAATTGTTCAGGCTTCCGGTTATTACAAAGGTAAGGCCTTTAAGATTTTGTTCGGAGCTGACCTCAGGCTTTTCGATCTCAAGATCTTTGAGAAGATCATCCACAATGCGGTTATTATCCGCATCCGCAAAAAAAGCCACTATGGCTTCAGCCATTATATCACCGATTCCTTCGATCTCCGACAAAGAATCTTTATCGGCATTTCTTAATGCACTGATATCGTGGTCATATGCCGCTGCCAGGACCTTTGCATTGGCTACACCTATTCCCGGGATTCCCAGTCCGAACAGCATTCTGGGCAGGGTCGTCTTTGAAGCCTTCTCCACGGATGCAATGAGATTTGCATAGGACTTCTCACCGAAGCCTTCCATGGTGATGATCTTTTCTTTATATCTTTCCAGATGGAAAATATCATCAAACTCCTTAACAAAGCCCATATCCACAAGTTTTTCCAGAGTCATTTCAGAGAGGCCGTCGATATTTAAGGCATCCCTTGAAACAAACTGGGTTATGGATTTGATCTGCTTTGCGGCACATTTGGGATTGGTACAGTACAGGCTCTCCGCTTCATTAAGGGCCCTTATCTCCGTAACACCGCCGCATACGGGGCAGGCTTTAGGAATGGATATATTACCGCTCTTCGTGAGATTTTCCGCAATCTGGGGGATGATCATATTGGCTTTATAAACGGTGATCCTGTCACCGATGCCAAGCTTCAATTCCCTGACTATGCTCACATTATGAACGGAAGCTCTCGTGACTGTGGTCCCCTCAAGTTCAACGGGTTCAAAAACCGCAACGGGATTAATGAGTCCCGTCCTGCTGGCACTCCACTCTATTTCCTTCAACGTGGTCTCTGCGGTCTCATCCGCCCATTTAAATGCAATTGAATGTCTGGGGGATTTGGCGGTCCTTCCAAGGGACTGTCCGTACTGCACATCCTCAAAGGTCAGTACAAGGCCGTCGGAAGGTATCTCGTAATCCGCTATTTTTTTCTCATAAACACCAACCTCATCCACTACGGTTGAGGCAGTGACCTTTACTCTTTCAACGGCCTCAAAGCCGAGACCTTCGAGGAAAGAAAGTCTTCCGTAGGCAGAGTTTAAGATACTCTCATCAGCACCCTCTGCGGAAACAAGGTTGAAAGCAACGAATCTTACATGACGGGATGCGGTGATGCCGGCATCAAGCTGCCTTACGGAGCCGCTGCAAAGGTTCCTGGGGTTCTTATATTTTTCCTCATCATTTCTGATGGATGCATTGATCTTTTCAAAATCGGGATAAGAGATCACAGCCTCACCCCTGATGACAAGCTCACCCGTAAAAGGGATCTTCAGAGGAATGTTTGAAAAAGCCTTAGCATTGGGGGTGATAACTTCTCCCGTTTCACCATCTCCGCGGGTTACGGCCTTAACAAGTTCACCATTTGTATATGTCAGGACAACGGTCAGTCCGTCCAGCTTCCAGCTCAATACTCCTTCGTGATCGCCCAGCCAGGAAGCCAGCTCCTCTCTTGATTTTGTCTTGCCGAGAGACAGCATGGGGCTTGGATGTTTTTCCTTGGGAAGAAAATCCACTGCCTTGAATCCTACGGTCTGAGTGGGGCTCCCCGCAAGGATCACACCGGTCTCTTCCTCAAGGCGGACAAGCTCGTCATAAAGAGCATCGTATTCCCTGTCTGAAAGCGGAGACTCATCCTTGGCATAATAGCTTTCGGAAGCTTTTTTAAGAATGATGTTCAGTTCTTTTATTCTGCTTATTTTCGCTTCGCTGTCCATAAACCTTTTCTCTCTTCTTTATTCAGGGCCCTGTACTCACCGGGTTTCAAGCCGCTGACGGTGACATTCATGATCCTGATCCTTTTAAGTTTTTTTACCTTTAATCCAACCTGAGAACACATTCTGCGGATCTGTCTGTTGAGGCCCTGGGTAAGAGTTACGGACATCACGTTTTTATCTTTGATGATAACCTTACAGGGTCTTGTTTTTACATTCAGTTCCGGTAAAAAAATGCCTTTTCTTAATTTCTCGCAAATTTCTTCAGTAAGTTCTTTATCAACGGTGACGATATATTCCTTCTCGTGAAGGTTTGCGCCTCTCATCATATGATCAATGAGATCGCCGTCATTGGTAAGAAGTATCAGTCCCTCTGAATCCTTATCCAGTCTCCCCGCGTAGGTAACTCTTACGGGATAATCGATATAGTCCGTGATCAGTTCATCGGCATGATCGTCTTTCTCGGAAGTAGTAACTCCCTTTGGTTTGTAAAAGGCAAGGACCACCGTTTCTTCCTTACCTTTCAGTACTCTTCCTTCGTATTCAACGCGGTCACTGCCGGAAACGGTCTCACCAACCTTTGCAATATGACCGTTAACGGATACCTTCCCGGCTTCTATCAGTCTGTCGGCTTCTCTTCTGGAACAAACACCGGACTCAGCAAGAAACTTGTTTAATCTTATTTTTCCCGCTTCCATATTTCCATGTCCTCTATGCTCTTAGTCTCCGGTATTCCCACACTTTCACCGCCGCGCTTGGCCATTTTATCCGCCAGTTCATTGTACTTGTCGCCGGTATGGGCTTCCACTTTAAAAAAACGTATATCAATTCTGCTC
>JAEEGL017241545.1_pt1 | contig 13468 bp, 5 predicted proteins | sample 9134231 | NCBI WGS metagenome assembly JAEEGL01 (sample SAMN16246548, study PRJNA631951) | gut metagenome | biome: gut microbiome; feature: rumen; material: fiber-attached | host: Bos | place: Iran: Karaj | collected 2018-10 | reverse complement strand
GGCGGAGCTTAGGGACGTCGGCATGGTCGCCTACCTCTACCAGTACGCGGCCACGCCCGGGCGCGGCAACGTCTACATCACCGGCCCCGACTTCGAGAATCCCGACGACGACTGCGGCTGGATACTCTACTCGTATTTCCCCGACGAAGGGAAGGTGTACCTTCTCAATCTCGACTACGAGAACGAGCGCAAGTGCGTCCTGCAACAGTTCGGCGACAAGGACTTCATAACGCTCAAGGGCGGCGAGTTCCGCATCGTCGAATCGGTCCGGCTCGACGCGGACGAGAAGCTGAACGTGGAGTAGGAGACGCCAAGTGAATCTGCGGAGGTTGCCATGACGAGAAACGCGATCTTTAAGATACTGTCTGCAGCTGTCGCGGCGATGGCCTTAAGCGCTGGTGCCGGCGAAGTCCTGACCGGAGATGCTGCTGTTGCGCGGTTTCCGGCGGGACTTCGGTCGATGGGTCTCGGCACCGCCAAGTGGATGCAGCTCACTAACGGCGTCGAATACTATTATGGAAGGTTCTCGAACCTTCTTGGTACAAAGAACGACCTGCACATGTTGCGCATCGACTATGCGCATTCCCCGGTCCGCATGAAGTTTGTGGACCACACGCAGCAGTCCGAGAAGCGCTGGACGACGTCCAGGACTGCTGCGGCCGAGAACGCGCTGTTCGCCATAAACATGACAATGGAGGACTCTAATGGCGGACCTCAGGGATATGCGAAGGCAGACGGAGTGGCAATACCGAGCCGTCAGGAGATGTCGCCGGACGGATTCGCCTTCAACGACGACAAGTCGTTCAAGTTCGACAAAAAGTGGCTTGACGTGAACCCCGAGACCGGCAAGCCCAAGGCTGACGCCTGGGATAACATCATCACGCTGGAGGCATATACGCTTCACAACGGCGTAAAGACGTGGTCTACGGACAGTTTCCCTCGCGCCAACTATCCTTTTTTCGGATCAACTGCAGATGGAATCCTGTGGGTCTGCGTAGTCGACGGACGTCGCGAGGGCGTCTCGGACGGCCTCAGCTACTACGAGATCGCCATGCTACAGTTTGAGCTAGGTTGCGTCGAGGGCGTCTGCTGCGACGGCGGCGGGTCGACGACCATGGCGATTCGCAAGGATCTGATGACTGCCTCGGACATCTGCGATACGCAGAAGACGTCGGCTGATTCATCTGACTACTATACGATGAACTACCTTTCGGGACGGCAGAAGGACATTCCGTTTTTTGGAACAATCACGATTGAGCCAGTCGGGACCGAACGCAAGGTCATCAACCAGCTTGTCTTCGTAGAGGCTCCCTATGATGATGGAGAGCCTATTGCCGGAAACGAGAAGATCGTCAAGGACGGAGACACGATTGTCTTCATGGGCGACTCGATAACATGGTATGGTGCCCGCAATCGCTATGGCTATGTAAATCTCGTCATGTCGGGCCTTGCCGCCAACAATATCAACGCTACTGGTTGCGGGGTCGGTGTAAAAGGGGATTCTTCAACGGATATGCTGAGCCGATTCGAAAAGGACGTCATCCCACTGAATCCGGACGTCGTCACAATATCCGCAGGCGTCAACGACGTCTGGTTCGGCAAGGCCACCTACGATCAGTTCCTACTGAACGAGACCGAGATGGTCGAGAAGACGCGGAGCGCCGGTGCGAAGCCTGTCGTTCTGTCGCCGACCACGGCTGCAGGCGAAGAGGACAATGCCGATCTCCGCAAATTCGCCAGCGGAGCCCGTGAGATTGCGGCTGCCGAGGGAATTGCATATGCTGACACCTTCAATGCCATTCGCGGCTATATCGACGACATCGACAATCCGCGGACTTCGGCAGGGAACAGCTACATGGGTGGGCCGTACAGTGCAACCTGCGATGGTGTGCACATGGCGCCAGTCGGCGATCGCGAGATGGCACGGGCGGTTTTGAAGTCGTTTGGCCTCGACGCCACCGAGATGGCAAATGCCGAGGCGGCGTGGAATGCGGACGAGAGCCTGATTCCCGTCTCGCCCAGCGTGAATCTCACGGCTGCTGAGTATGCCGCTGTCCAGTCCGCAGCTGCGACGCAGGGTGTCGCTCTCGACGCGTTTGCACAACAGGTCTTTCTTCAGGGGATCGAGTCCTTGACGTCAGATGTCGCGGTCGAATCAGAGGCTGCTGGAGCAGATGCGGTGTTTTCGCTTTCAGATGCGACAGTGTCGTTTTCTGGATATGACAAACTGCTGAACTATGCGAAGGCCGCCGGCTGCAGTCTCGAGGATGCGAAGAAGGCCGCGCTTCTTCGAGGCGTACGCCACTGCGCATCCTATGCCGCGCTTGAGCCCACGGCACCAGTGGTAGAGGATGTCGTAATGCAGCCTGCGGCGACGACGGCCACGCTTGTCGGCAACATCGTTTCGGTGGGAGCTTGCGCGTCATCCTGCGATGTTCTGCTCGCATATGGAACGGATGCTTCCAGTCTCGGAGCGGAAGTTTGCGTTCTTGCCGGACAGCGCAACTCTTTTGTGCATCAGATCAGGGGGCTTGCGACTGGAACGACCTATCACTACAAGGTGTCGGTGGCGAACAATGCACCAGGTGCTCTTCGGGTCACAAAGATCGGCAACTTCACTACGTCGTCGGCAGGGAACGCCGCCATTCAGCCGTCTGGCGTAGACGACACAGCCGTCATTCAGTCGGCAATTGACGCGGTGGCTCCTCTGCAGGGAGTGGTTTCTCTCGACGGTGGCACATTCCTGCTGTCGTCGACTCTCAACGTTACCGGCGGAGTGGCTCTGGTCGGACGCTCCAGATCCGAAACGACCTTGAAGCAGACTGCCATGGGAAGCGTCGTAAAGCTAGACAACGGCTCGTCTCTCAGGAGCGTGACGGTTACAGGTGGCAGAACTTCCGGCAACTACAGCGCTGGCGGCGGAGCTTATGTCAATAACGGAACAATATCGGACTGCCGCATTGTCAAGAACATCGCAGGCGCCAAGGGCAATGTCAGCCATGGTGGCGGAGTGTACATTCTGCAGGGAACGGTCGACCATTCCGTAATCGAGCGCAATCAGATCGCATTGGCCGGCAGCGGAGGATGCGGTGCAGGCGTCGGCACCCGCGATCTGGTTTCCAGATCCGAAGGTGCGACAATCGATACGTGCCTGATACGGGACAACGTCGTTCGAAATGGCTGCGGAGGTGGAGTCGGGATAGATTTCGCGGGATGCAACAACAAGCGCACGATTCGCAACACTACAATCGTGAACAACCGTGCCAGCGCCGAAGGCGGCGGACTGCATCTGGCGGTAAACTACGGCTCGAAGACCGGATTCGCCATCGTGAACTGCATCGTTGCCGGCAACTCATCGTCGGCTTCCGATGTTTCGAACCACGATAATGTATCGGCGGCGAACTCGTCTAACAATCTTTTCGGTGTTGGTTCGGTCGCCTTCGGCACGGACTGCATAATAGGAGTTCCGGCCTTTGTAGACGCTCCTAATGGCGATTTCCACCCCGTCTCCGGTACGGCCGCAGTCGGTGCTGGCAAGTGGTACGATGGCATCGTTGCAGATCTGGACGGTTGCGAGCGCGGAAATCCGCCGAATGTCGGCTGCTATGAATCCTGCGGCGTGCAGTCTACCTGCCTTGGCGAGGCGGAGGCACGGCCAGGAACGGACTACAATGGCAGTTCCGTTTCCGTTGCGGTTTCGGGCATTCCTGATGGCGCAACAGTTTCCGCCAAGGTTTCCGTCAATGGCGTCGACTATGTCGGCGTTGTTGATGCCGGTGTCGCTTATTTCGATGTTCCCGCTGTTGTCGTCACGGCAGGGAACGTGTATGCAGGAACCATTACGCTGACTGTCGACGGCGTTGACTATACGAAGGATGTCTCGCTTGTGCAGGGCAGTCAGGTGTTCGATGAGAAAGAGGGCTGGATACGCGAGTCTGCGGCTATGCTCGGAACGACTGGCGCATGGTCCGGCGCCAAGGTGGCTGTCGCGGACGGCAGGATAAGCGTCTCCAACGCGGTGTTTTCCGCTACTGCGCCTTCTCGGACCGACTCCATTGTCACAATTTCATCCACGCTCACGTTCGGAGGTGCGAACGACGACGCGTTCAGTCCACTGGATATAGCAGGCGTAAAGGTTGTGAAGGTTGCCGATTCATATCGATATGCCTTTCTCACCGATGGAGGGGTTGTGACAAACCTTGACGCCGTAGCCAAAGTCTCCTGCGACACCGAGGTGCAGACCATGATCGACCCCATTGCAGGTGAAGTGGAATACATCGTCGGCGGCACGAAATTCGGCCCGTTCCCTTGCGTCAGGGGTGTTTCACGAGTCTCTGCCGTCAGCTATAGTGGCGAATGCGATATCGCCTCGCTCACGGGCGCGTACCGCTTTGACGGTATCGACACGAATCTGGCCGCATCAGGAGGCATAGAGTACGCGACGGTTGCGGAGGCGGTCGCGTCTGGCAGTGGGCAGGTCGAGCTTCTCTGGGACACGTCGTGGAGTCCGGCTTCGGCTGGCGCCTATACCATCGTCAGGAACGGATTTGCCCTCACGCTCGGTGGCAGCCTTGCCTGCCAGGTCACTGACAACGGCGATGGCACGATTACCGTGACGGTGGCAGGCGGCGCCGCGCCAGAATCGCCGAGGGCGACATCCGTCACATTCGCGGGCTCATCGCTAAAGGTGGGTGTTTCAGAAGTGAAGGCTGGCTGCTGGTACGCGCTTGAGAAGACCTCAGACCTGTCGAAGCCGTTTGCCGTCGACGAGAGCACTTGGGTCTCAGGCGCTTCTCTTCTTGCGGGGACGTCGGAGCTGTCCATCGTCCTTGACGGTTCCGAACCTAACGGCTTCTATCGAGTTGTCGTCTCCACAGTCGCTCCATGAGAGGTGTGATATGCACGTAGGCAATGTAGCCCTGTCTGTTACCGCCGGTCTTGCGATTGGCCTGCTCCGCATCGCCTCCGCACAGGCGCTCGTTCCCGGATACCTCACAGATCCTACGTCTGTTCGCGGCGTGGTCGACAAGAACGAGAGCTACCAGCCGCCGGAGAGATTCAAGTATCCATACATCTCGACATACTACGTGCAGCCAACCGTCACGCCTGACGATGAAGTCAAGATCGTGTTCTTTCTTACTGATTTCGATTCCTCGAAGATACGCCACCTCGACGACTCGCATCGTTTCACTGCCTTCCTGGAGTTTCGTCAGGCTGGCGGCGAGTCTAAGGTTCTGTCTCTTTCCGGCCTGAGAAGCGGAGATTCTGAACTCAACCTCGGCAGGCTTCCCGTCGGTCAATACGAGATGCGCATATGGGCGAAGGATGATAAAGGGCGCGAGTCTCATCGCGTGATACACGATTTTCGCGTCCGCTCCTCCGATGACCTCGCAATCCCGGCCGAGAGGGTGTACATGATGACCGAGGCAGACCTTGTGGCGTACGGAATACGGAACGACGGCGATTTCGAGAAGATCGTCTACGTCTGCTCCAACGAGACTGTGGTCGTCAAGGAGAAGAGGGGAGATGCCCCTGGGTATACAGTCACCGTTCCCAGAGACCCGAAAACCGGAAAGCTTCCGTGGCAGGCATGGAAGAAGGCGAAGATCGTGTATGACGCCGGCTACGACAAGGCCGCTGTAGAGAGAATGTCCGAGGCCAATGTAGCTGGCCTTCAGCGGCTGATTGACGAGAAGGCGGCGGCCGGCTTTCGAAAGGTCGTGCTGCAGCGTGGAACCTACCGTCTGTCCCACAAGAAGTCGTTGTTCGTTCCAAGCGGCCTGACGCTCAATCTCGGAGGCGCGGTCCTCAAGCAGAACGGCTTCGCGGGCGACCGGTCGTGCATGGTTCGTCTTCTGAGCGTGACTGACGCACATCTTGTCGGCGGCACCATTGAAGGCGACTACTGGGAACACAATTACCTTGGCTCCAAGAACAACTCTGAGTGGCCGTCTGGCTTCGAGATCGGCGGCAGCTCGCAGTACTGCTCTGTCGAGGATGTCAAGGTCGTTGGCGTCACCGGATATGGCGGCCAGAACGGAATCAGTGCAGACGCACCTGGAGGATGGAGCTATTTCCTTGAGCGGCTCCCCGCCTTCGTGCCAGGCGGCCTTGACCGTAACAGTGGCGAGGTAGATGCGTCGGACACGTATCGGTTCACAACGGAGTTCAAGGACCTTAAGAAGATACTCGACGCAGGCCATCGCCGACTTCAGATCTCAAGATATCTCGGATATCAGGGCGTCGCGACGCGGTCCTGGCAGATGACGGCCGCGTGGTACGACTCGTCGCAGAAGTTCCTTTCCGCCGAGACGTGCTGGCAGTACCGCGAGATGTGGATACCCGAAGGCGCCGCGTTCCTGCGCGTTTCGGTCGAGGCCGAGAGCGCCGATGCCGCTGACAAGTCAGGCCTGTCGCTTACCGCGTTCCGTCTTCCCGTAAACTGCACCGTGGCGCGCTGCACCTTCGACAACTGCCGCTGCGTTGGCTACGCCGCCTCGGCGATGAAGAACATGCTGTTCAAGGAGAACTTCTTCACTCGATCTGGCGAGAGTGCGGCCTGCTGCGCCTTCGATGCGGAGGACGGATGGGACCAGATGCAGGATGTCTATTTCACCGGGAACGTGTTTCGCGACAATCCGCGCAACAACTCGATTCTGACTTGCGCCGGGCATAACTTCATTCTGGAGAAGAACGATTCTGACATCTACCTTTGGGGGCGGGCTCACTCGCCTTGCGTGCGCGGCAACACCATCGGTCAAGGAACATACCGCTGCGATTCGCGTCTCCGCTCCGGATACACCCGCTTTGACGCCAACAGCTACGCCAAGGGAGTAGTTTTCGGACTCAATGAATCGAAATGCCGGACTGACGACTGGGACTACGTGCTCTCGGGTCGGACGTTCGATGGCGGCGAGAACGCATTTACAGTGGACGTAGGCTCGGCAGGCCGCCTTGTGAACTGCACTTTCAGGAACATGCCGGTCAGCATAGCCAATGCACGTGCCTGCACTCTCGAGAACTGCACAGACGCCAGCACTTACCTGCCATTCCCCGGCGGACGCTGGTCCGAGGTCGTTGTGAAAAACTCGTCCTTCAGCCGGTTCTACCAGACGAATCTATGGGTCGGTTGCCGCTTCGAGAATTCAACGCTCGGCAAGCTAATAGGCGGTTCGGTGACGGCGGAAGACTGTTCCTTCACAGGTGGTTCCATCTTCGGCATAGAAGGGGCTTGTATTCGAATGTCCGGATGCACGCTTGACGGCTTGCTCGTTCAGGGCAACTGGTGGGATAAGCCGGCGGAAGCTCTGTTCCGCAACTGCTCTATCCGAATGCGCGACAGTTCGCCGCTGCTGAAGCTCGGCGCCTACACTGTCGGCCTGGTCGAGTTCGACGGTTGCGACGTCTCCGGCGTCGGAAGTCTCGTTGACGTCCACGACCTTCGGCCGATTCGTCTTCCCGCTAACGTGTCTCCGGACGACAATCCAGACCTCAGACCCGGCTCCATCTTGTTGCACGGCATGAAAGTGACCGCTGGCATCTCTCCGATCGTCTCGCACGCCGCCGCTCCGAAAGGCGAGGTTTCGCCGAAGAAGATTTCGATAATTGATCAGGACAACTGCTGGCCTGAGGGAGTCGTCGTCGCGACTGAGCTCCCCTCGGCTTGGACGTTAAAGTGATTTCACTGCAAATAAGGAGAAACGAATCATGGACTGCCCGAAAAGCCTTTTCGCCGCCTCGCTTGCCCTCGTGACCGCCTTTGCCGCGTATGGAGGCGTGCAACTCGTATGGACAGGCGACAAGCTCGTTTTCTGACGTCGGGGACTATACGTGAGTATAGCCGTTTTCGCATACTTTCGCGTGATTGCGGTTTTCCCCTTCATAGGTTAGAATATTACCAGACAAATGAAAGGACAGCCACGATGTCAAAACGCCATATTCTGTTCGCAACTCTGGGCCTTTCCGCCGCGCTGTTCGCGGAGGCCGTCGACCTCTCGTCGTACAAGTGGGCCGTCGTCGGCGACTCGCTCTCCGATCCGGGCCACCCGCAGCCGAACAACGCCGTCGTCAAGTACTACCACTATATCGCCCGCGACACCGGCATACAGGTCGTCTACACGAATGCCGTCGGCGGAACTGGCTACAAGAAGACGAGCGGAGGCTCGCAGTGCTTCTACAAGCGGCTGGAGACCCGCCCGATTCCGTCCGACGTCGACGTCGTCACGATCTTCGGGTCGATTAACGACTGGTCAACTGTCACTGGTGGAGCTGTCGGCTCTCCGACGGACAGCATCACGTCGAGCGATTCTCTGACGGCCCACATGAACGCGGCGATTGACCTTGTGAAGAGCCAGGCGCCGAATGCGAAGCTCATCCTTGTAAGCGGCATCTACTACGGAAACATCAACGGCACGTTCCAGTCGCATCCGAGGGACGCCTTGAGGGCCGTCGCAGAGACGCGCGGAATCGAGTTCCACGACTGGCTGACTGCGGACGCCTCAGATCCGCTCGACTTCCACAACATCGCCGAGACACCCTGGAATGCGGACTCGTTTGCGAGCCATTACACGATCGACTGGGGGAATACGGTTTCGCAGCATCAGGCGACTTTCGGACACCCGAACAATCTCTATAACGAAGTCTGGCTCGCACCGAAGTTCCAGGAGATCCTGGCCGCGGCGCTGAAGGGCGGCGAGAAGCTGGTGAAGACCGGAGACAAGCTCGTCTTTATGGGCGACTCGATCACTGAGTTCGGCAAGAGCCGCACGCATGGCTACGTGAATCTCGTCGTGAAGGGACTCGAGGCGAACGGCATCTTTCCTGACTGGGAGGGCGTCGGCGTCCAGGGCCATACGGCCGAAAACATGCTCAATCGCTTTGATCGCGATGTCGTCGCGAAGAATCCGGACATTGTGACGATTTCCGCCGGCGTGAACGACATCTACAAGGGTGTCGCCTATGCGACGTTCTGCCAGAAAGAGCGCGAGATGGTCGCGAAGGCGAAGAATGCCGGCGCCAAGGTCGTCATGCTTTCGCCGACCACCGCCGGATACGGCGAGACCGACAAGGACGAACTCAGAAAGTTCGTGGGCGGCGTGAAGGAGATCGTCGCAGACGAAGGACTGACCTACGCCTCGACGTACGAGCATTTCCGTGCGTGGATGAACGATGTCGACAAGCCGGTCCTGGCGCGTATGTCCAACGCCGATCTCCGCATAACCTGCGACACGGTGCACATGTCTCCCGCGGGAGACCGGCAGATGGCGCGGGCCGTGCTCAAGGCGTTCGGTCTTGACATGAACGAGCTGTCCGCGGCAGAGGCGGCGTGGAACGCGGACGACACTCTTGTTCCGCTGATCGTGCCCCCGTCCTCCACGGCCACCATCACGGTCAATCTCACTGCAGCTGAGGCGCAGGCCGTAGCCGGACTTTCGATCAAGCAGATACTCGACCGCGGCATTCCTTCGCTCGCGGCGAATCCTAAGCACGAGACAGAAGGGGACGGGGCTTCGACCGCTATGACGGTCACTCCTACATCATGCAACTTCTCCTACAAGGCCTACGACCAGCTCGTCGCCGCAGCAGCCAAACTTGGAGTTCGCGTCGACGAGGCGGTCAGATGCGCGATCCTACGCGGCGTGCGCGACGCCTCGACGCTCGCTTCCGGCGCGCCGGTCGTTAAGGTCAACGGCGTTCATTGCGGTGCTACGCGTGCTACGTTCGACGCGACTATCATGTCCGTCGGCTCGACCGCCGGCTCCTGCGACGTGCTTCTCCGCCTCGGAACCGCGGCCAACGCGCTGGGTGCGGCGGAGCGCATCGTCGTCGGCGAGATCGACTCGTTCGACTACCTCAAGACAGGCCTGCAGCCGAACACGACCTACCACTACGAGCTGACGTTCGTGAACAACGCGGCGATGCCCGCGAACGCCGTCGTCAGCGGTACTTTCACGACTCTGCCGCTCGGCGCAATCGAGCCTTCCGGCGGCGATGACGCGGCGGCTATCCAGGCCGCGATCGACGCGGCCGCTCCTGTCCACGGAATGGTGGCTCTGAGCGGCGGCGTCTTCACTCTTGGCGCCGAGCTGATGGTCACTGGCGGCGTCACTCTAGTCGGACAGGGCATGGCCGAGACGACGCTCCGGCAGACCGCGCCGCACCGAGTCTTGTCGCTGAAGAACGGTGCGCGCGTCGAGGGGCTTGCGATTACGGGCGGCCAGACGACCAGCAAATGGACGCACGGCGCGGGCGCACATGTCACGGACGGCGCGATCTCACACTGCAGCATCCATCACAACTCTGCGAAGGGGAACAATGTCTACGGCGTCGGGGTGTACTTCGAGAACGGTTCGATCGACCATTCCGTCATAGCCTACAACACCGGCACGGATACCGGAGCTGGCGGCGGCATCGGACACTACAATACTCAGGGGACGATTCTCGTCGACACGTGTCTCGTCTACGGCAACGTCCGCACTAGCGGACGCGGCGGCGGAGTGTGCTTCGTCATGAGCAAGCCGAACGTCACTATCCGCAACACGACGATCGTCGGGAATTCGGCCGGAATTACAGGCGGAGGAATCGCCGACGAGACCTACAATCACAATATAAAGCTCTTGAACAGCATCGTCTCGGGCAACGCGGCGGAATCTGTCGACGCGAACATCGCAGGCACTCTTGCGTCCGACTCCTCGAACAACATCCTTGGCGGCGCGCCGAGGTTTGCCGACGCTGCGAACAACGACTACCACCTTGCCGCGGGCTCGCCGGCGATCGGCGCAGGTGCTGCCTATTCCGGCATCGGCACGGATCTGGACGGCGCCATGTTCTCCGAGCCTCCTTCGGTCGGGTGCTATGAGTTCAACGGAACGAATCCTCATCCCGTGGTCCCGAAACCTCGCGTGATGCTTACCATTGACTGACAGGAGTTGACATGAACGCAAGAACGCTCCTTCCGATTCTCGGCATTTTCGCGGCGTTTGCAGCCGACGGAGAGGCCCTGGTCAAGAATGGCGACAAGATCGTCTTCATGGGCGATTCGATTACCCATTACGGTGCAGAACGCTCGCACGGTTACGTGAACCTTACGGTGCAGGGCCTGGCGGCGAACGGGATCAACGTCCAGTGGATTGGCCGCGGCGTTCCCGGCGAGAAGGCGTCCCAGATGCGCGCGCGCTTTCAGCGTGACGTCGTCGACTGCGCTCCGTCAGTCGTTACGATCTGCGCTGGCGTGAATGACGTCGCCCTTGCCAGCCAGACCCCTGCGAGCGGGCCAGAAGACGTAGAGGCGATGATCCTGATGGCGAAGGCGGCCGGTATCACGCCTGTCGTCATGACGCCTACGTTCGCCGAGTTCAGCACCGAGAACAGCGAGGTGACGAGCGCCTACGCGGCGACGCTGCGCGGCTATGCATCGACCCATGCCGTTCCACTCTGCGACACATGGCAGGCCATCACCGACTGGAGGAACAGCTCCGCCACGCCCTATCTTGAATACCAGCTCCACTACAAGGCGACGATCGACGGCGTGCACATGGCACCCGCAGGCGACCGTGTCATGGCGAGGACGCTTCTTCGCGCGCTGGGGCTGGGAGATGGGCAGATGGCGGCGGCAGAGGCGGTCTGGAATGCGAACGAGAAGGTGTACGCTATCCATCCCGCAGTCAAGATAACTGGCGACCAGCTCGCCACGTTCAAGCAGGCTGCCGCCAATGCCGGTATGGGCGGCGGGGAGTTTTCCAAGGTCGTCTTCAGGCGCGGCCTTGCGTCTCTTGCCGCGAATCCGACGGTCGAGCAGGGCGCATCTGGTGCCGGCGCCGAAACGTTCTCGGCCGGCTTCTCCATCAACATGGCCGACTACGACGCGCTTCTTTCGACGTCCCTCGCCTCAGCATACGTTCCCGCCGACAAGAACAGGGGACATGTTGACGCGACGATCGGCATGGCGATGTTGCGCGGCATTCGCGAGTGCGAGCCTGGCGACCCTGTCGTGATCGTGCCGCATGACGTCCAGACCGATCGCTTTTCCTGTTCGATAACGTTCACGGCCTCTGGCTACACGGGAGAGTCGACGCTGACGGATTTCCCGGTCGCCGTCCGTCTTTCGGCCAATTCGCCCGAAGGGTTCTTCTATGCTGACATGGCAGACCCGTCGACTGGAAGCGAACTGCGCTTCGCAGACTCTTCGGGCAAGTCCCTTGACTACGATGTGGAGCAATGGAACACGAACGGCGTTTCGCTCGTCTGGGTGAAGATTCCCGCGCTTTCGAATGCTGCCGCGTTCACGATGTACTATGGCGGGACTCCGACTGACGAGGTCAAGACGATTCGCACGTGGTCGGCGGACTACGTCGGCGTCTGGCACATGGATGAGCCCGACGACGACGTTGCGGACGCGGCAGGAAACGGGCTCGCTGCCTCGCCTAACGGCAGCGGATCCGCGTATTCCGTCGCTGGCGAAGGCGTTTTCGGCAAGGGGAGGTTCAACACATCCGTGAGAAACAAGGGGACGGGCCGTTCGATGCTCTGCGTGAGCGACTCCTATCTTCTGGACCTCGGCTGCGACTTCACGATGTCGGGCTGGGTGAAGATGACCGACACCGTCGATGGCGGCGGCCTTGCTCGAATAGCGGTCCGAAGCGCCGACGGCGGCACGCCCGAATGGGAGCTTGCGCTTGCCGACGCGACAACGATCCAGGCCTGCGGCAATGGCGGCCCGACGCTCTCGGGCGCAATCCCGACGGCCATGGGCAGCTGGCGGCATGTCGCAGCCGTCTACAACGGAACTTCGCTTGTCGTCTACGTCGACGGCGCGGCCGTTCTGAACGGCGCCATTGCCGCGGCGAAGGACAGCAACAACAAGCTCTGCTTCGGCACGAAGGGCGGACTCTACAACGGACATTTCACGGGGCTCTTCGATGAGTTCAGACTCCGCGATGTCGTCTGCTCCGCCGACTGGGTCAAGGCCGAATGCGACCAGGCGTCGTCCGCCTTCCTCTCTGCGTCCGGAGTTTCGCGTATTTCGGGCGGCAGCGTGCCGTCCAGGCGCCCGAGGACCATTTTCGCAATCGACTGACGATTTCAACTGCAAACAAACAAAAGGAAACCTACTATGATGGCAAAACAAATTGCATTGGCAGTCCTGGCGGCGACCGCTATCTCGGCTAAAGGCGATATAGCCCCAAGCGGCGACAGCTCCGGCGCCACCGATGTCGGCGCGATCCAGTCTGCGATAGACGCGGCCGGAAGCGGCGGCTCGGTCGTTCTTGGGGCTGGCACGTTCTACATCAACACGCAGCTGATGGTTACGAACGGAGTCACCCTGTCTGGCCAGGGCTGGGACGGCACGATAATCAGGCAGGTTGCCTCGCCTGGCGCCAGTTCGCGCGTGGTGACCGTCTCGGGCGGCGCGACGGTCAGGCGCGTCACGCTTACCGGCGGTCGGGTCACTGGAGGCAACCACCAGTTC
>JAEEGL016142007.1_pt1 | contig 13468 bp, 7 predicted proteins | sample 9134231 | NCBI WGS metagenome assembly JAEEGL01 (sample SAMN16246548, study PRJNA631951) | gut metagenome | biome: gut microbiome; feature: rumen; material: fiber-attached | host: Bos | place: Iran: Karaj | collected 2018-10 | reverse complement strand
TAGAAAAATACCTTAATGAGAAGAATCTTCCAGCAGCTTTTGAGGCTGCTCATGCCCTTAAGGGTGTCGTTGGAAATCTTGCACTTACACCAATCTATGAGCCTATAAGTGAGATGACAGAGCTTCTGCGCGCCGGCACGGACACCGATTACGCTCCTCTTATTGAAAAAGTTTTGTCGGAACGTGACAGACTTGCAGGTATGATTGAGTAAGTTACTTGTCAAATTTTGATATTTTGCCGAAAATATAGCATATTTCATTTGATTATTGGTGAAATTGGTATATAATGGAAACGATAAAATGATTTTCAGTTCCGTAAAGAATGTTATGAAAGGATTTATATGAACGAAACAAGGAAAAAGATACTTGAGGCTGTGCTTGTAGAATTCAAGGAAAAGGGCTCCAAGTTTACGATGGATGACGTTGCTTCTGATCTTCATATGAGTAAGAAAACAATCTATAAGGAATTCAACGATAAGGAAGAAATCTTCAACGCACTTGTAGACTACTGTTTCGATAATATCAAGGAAAAAGAAGCAGAGATCAAGAATAATAAATCACTTTCCACTGTTGAAAGAATTGAGAAAATAATGATCTGTATGCCTGATAATTACAGGGATGTGGATTTCCATAAGGTATTTACATTAAAGGATAAATATCCCAAGATTTACGCAAAAGTCCAGAAGAGACTTGAGAATGACTGGGAGGATACAATTGAGCTATTGGAGCAGGGAATGAAGGAGGGACAGATTAGAAAGCTTCCGATTCCTGTGATAAAGACAATGACAGAAGCTTCTATTGAGCGATTCTTAAGTGCCGGCGCTTCAAATGGTGAATCATATGAGGATGAGCTGGAGGTTATGATAGATATTCTAATGAGAGGCATTTGTGCAAAATAATTTGTAAAAATAAAAGCCTTCCCGAAAGGGAAGGTTTTGTTGAGTATAGTACTTAGTGAGCATGGTTTTAAGGGATAAGCTCGCAATAGGGAGGGTTACAATGATTATTAGAAACGACAACGTATTTTTGCTTCAGACAATGAATACAAGCTATTTCATGCAGGTTTTACCGAGTGGACATGTTGAGCATATTCATTATGGAAAATCACTTTTGTCAGCGGGGCAGTATGGAGAGCTTTTAAAGGGAAATGCTGAGGACTTAAAGATCCTTTCAGATATGGCTCAGGCTATGGGAATAAAGCATCATCATGAAGGCGGCAACATGATTGCCTATTCAGTAGAGACAGGCCCTTTGTGCCTTGAGATCATGCCGCTTGAGATGTCATCCTTTGGTAAGGGCGATGTGAGAGAGCCCCTTCTTGAGATCAGTCACAGCGATGGATCACGTACTTCAGATTTCCTGTTTGAAAAGGCAGAGATTTTTGATGAATTATCAGAGCTTGAGACACTTCCATCATCCTATGATGATGGAACAAGTAAGACAGTATGCTCGGCTTTTTCTTTTGATGATAAGGCGCAGCAGCTTGTTATAACACTTCGCGATAAGGAATATAACTTAAGCCTCGATATGATCTACAAGGTATATCCTGAGTGCGACACCATAACAAGAAGTGCTGTTTTATACAACGAAAGTGAGAATAAGGTAGTTATAGACAGACTCCTTTCTAACCAGCTTGATTTCCAGAGAACAGGGCTTCAGCTTACAAGCTTCCACGGCAGATGGGCCGATGAGATGGGTATGTCACAGAGCCTTTGCACTGCAGGTAAGGTTGTATCTGAGGAGATTTCTGCAGGCGAATCAGGAAGCAGAAGCAATCCCTTCACAATGGTCAGTACACCTGATGCAACAGAAGATGCAGGTGATGTTTACGGGCTTAACCTTATTTACAGTGGCAATCACTATTCAGCTCTTTCTTCAAATGGAACCTTCTTATCAAGATTTGTAAGTGGTATCCAGCCCACAGGCTTTGCATGGACACTGGAGCCTTCAGAGAAGTTCGAAGCACCTGAAGCTGTTATGGCATATTCATGCAAGGGCTTTGGCGGAATGAGCAGAGCAATGCACAACTTCGTAAGAAAGCATGTTGTAAGAGGAACCTGGAGAGATAAGGAGAGACCTATCCTTATCAACAACTGGGAGGCTACTTACTTTAACTTTGATCAGTCATCTCTTCTTAAGCTTGCAAAAGAGGCTTCAAAGGCAGGAATTGAACTCTTTGTTCTTGATGATGGCTGGTTTGGTGCTAGAAACGATGACCATGCGGGCCTTGGTGACTGGAGAGTAAATACCAAGAAGCTCCCGGATGGCTTAAACGGACTTGCTGATAAGATAAATGCACTTGGACTTAAGTTTGGTCTTTGGGTTGAGCCGGAGATGGTAAATGAGGATTCTGATCTTTACAGAGAAAATCCCGAATGGGCTGTAAGAATTCCTGATCATCCGCACTCACTTGGCAGAAATCAGATGATCCTTGATTTCACAAGAAAAGAGGTTCAGGACTATATCATTGATTCTATGAGCAAGGTATTTTCTTCAGCAAATATCTCATACATCAAGTGGGATATGAACAGAGTGTTCTCAGACAGCTTTTCAAGAGAGCTTCCCGCTGAGCGTATGAAGGAATTTACACACAGATACTACATGGGACTTTATAGAGTTATGAGGGAGCTTACAAAGAAATTCCCTGACATTCTCTTTGAAGGCTGCTCAGCAGGTGGTAACAGATTTGACCTTGGAATACTTAGCTTCTTCCCTCAGATTTGGGGAAGTGATGATACAGATGCTGTTTGCAGAATGGATATTCAGAGGGGCTACAGCTATGGCTATCCTGTAAATACGATTGGTGCACATGTTTCAGCTGTGCCTAACCACCAGACTCTGCACACAACTCCTCTTGAGACCAGATTCTCAGTTGCAGCATTTGGATGCTTTGGATATGAGCTTAATCTTTCAGAGCTTTCTGAGGCAGAGAAAAAGCAGGTTGCAGATCAGGTTGCATTCTACAAGCAGTGGAGAAGTGTATTCCAGTTTGGAGATTACTACAGACTTGATAAGTACCGCGCTATGGTTGTATCAAAGGATAAATCACTTGCTGTTGCACTTATCTTCCAGAAGGAATCAAGACCTAATAATGATTACCTTGCACTTCAGACTAAGGGTCTTGACTGCGATAAGCTATACAGAATATCAAACAGACAGGTTAAGATAAATATCAAGGACTTTGGAAGCCTTATAAATACTATGGCTCCTATCCATGTAAAGCAGGATGGAATCATCCACGGAATCATTGCTCGCCATTACAAGATGCAGAGTGAAAAAGAGGACATCACAACAACCGGTAGCGTACTCAACAGCTGCGGCGCCCGTCTTTCTCCGGCCTACGGTGGAACCGGCTACGGCGAAGACACCCGCATGTTCCGCACCAACGACACCCGCCTCTACATCATCGCCGAGGTTAAATAAATAAGTCCCGCCAGGTTTATTACGGCGCATATATCCTATATTCGACGGACGCTTTTGCTTCATGAAAATTCGTAACGGTACTAAAGCGGGAAAGAACCCCGCTTAAGTACCGACGATTTTCAAGACCGCTCATATAGGACATATGCGCCATATTTATACCTTGGTGGGACTTGATAATTTGTATAGTGCAGAATTATGGTGTTAATACACGCAAATGGAACAAAAGGATTTATTTGTCGTGTAATTTGGATAGCTCATGGATTATTATTATGCGTGTATCCATGCCAACGGAAAGACAGGGGGGAGGGCGATCATCATTGTTAAATGAATTGTATGATGGTTTTACGTCAGATAACTTATAACAAGTGAGTAAGTCTCAAGGAAAATATGCTAGTGCAGAAAAATGAAAGGATGACATTGAGATGGATCAGATTTGGGTAGATATGTATAATGCTGCAAAAGCAGTACTTAATGGAAGAACAATTTCTAACTATGTTACAGCGGGAGAAGTATCTGCTGCTGTTCGTTCAAAGGCAGGAAACATCTATGTTGGAGTATGTATAGATACCTGCTCAACACTTGGTATATGTGCTGAGAGAAATGCCATCTTCAATATGATTACTAACGGCGAGCATGAAATAGACAGAGTTCTCTGCATCCCGCCAAATGAAGGCAAAGGCGCTCCCTGTGGGGCATGTCGTGAACTGATGGTTCAGCTGATGCCCGGCAAATATCAGGATATAGATATCATGATCGATTATTCAAAGGATCGTGTTATGAAACTTGGCGAGTTAACACCTGAATGGTGGATAGACTGAGGATGAAGTTAGTCAGTATAGTCAATGGTTAAAGTGCACATATATAAGCGAGAATTTTTCAGCTAATATGCGTTATTACCCTCCAAAAGAATGTGATGTATCATAGTTACATTAGAGTTTGGAGGGTATTTTTTTATGGATGGAAAAGGAATATTAAGGGTGCTTGATTGCAAGACGGAATATAGGGAAAATCCGCTTGGCATCGATGCGAAGAGCCCGAGGTTTTCATGGAGGCTTGAGAGTGAAAACAGAGGAACTTTGCAGGAAAAATACAACGTAGTTGTCAAAAAGACAGATGGAACAGTGGTCTGGGATTCGGGGGATGTGGAGAGTCCTGAGATGAGCGAAGTCTGCTATAGGGGAGCAGAGCTTGAAGCAAAGACCATGTACTTTTGGAAAGTAACTGTTACTGATAGTCATGGGGATGAAGCAGTTAGCGGTGACAACTGTTTTGAGACAGGTTTTATGAATGAGTCAGAGGATGCTTTTGGAGAAGCTAAGTGGATCGGGCCTTCTGAGTATACACTTAGCTCTGATGTAAGAAGCGTTTTTGGACTTAAGGTGGAATTTCAGCTTGATGAGGGAAGCACCCGCTTTGGCATAGTTTTTGGCAGAGGCGATAAGAGAATAAAGGACAGGGAAAACTATTTTAAGTATGAGATAGATGGCAGCAGCATTCCGGCGAAATTAAACATCTACAGAGTAGGGATTCTTCCTGAGGACAGAGAGGATACGCCTCTTGCTGTTGTGGATATTTGTGATTACGACGACGCTGACAAAAAGCCTGTAATTACAAAAGACAATCTCTATGACGAGCATGAGATAGATATTCAGGTTACTGGAAATGCTGCATATACCTATGTTGATGGCAAACGCGTGGATGTGACAATAGAGAAGTCCTTCTTTGGAGAGATGGAGGCTGCAAGGACTCTTAACCCGATTGGAAATAATGACGTCAACACATATCCGAGGCTTAATCAGATAGGCTTCCATGTTCCCCAGAATGAGGGTGTAAAGATTTCCCTTTTGGAAGTAAGGAACTTAAGAAAGCCCTTCGCAGTAGTTTATAAGGATACGGACATCTACTACATAAATGCAGATGAGGATAACTTACAGATAAATAAAGATGAAGAAAACTCACAGATGAATACAGCAAACGACATCGCTGCTTCATCAAAGCATATTTCTACGAAGGATGAAGATGTATTCATAACCAAGGATCCGAGCCATACTTCCGTTCCCATGCTCCGAAGCGTGTTCACTACAAAGCAGGCAAAGATTGAAAAGGCAAGACTTTACGCTACTGCAAGAGGAATCTACGAGTGCAGGGTAAACGGACAGGAAATTACAGACACCTTCTTTAATCCAGGACACACTCAGTATGACAGACATCTGATGTATCAGACCTATGACATCACAAGCCTTTTGAAAAATGGAGACAATGCCATAGGTGTAACTCTTGCGTCCGGATGGTGGAGTGATGCTCAGACATTCGTACTTGGAAACTTTAACTACTACGGCGACAGAGAATCCTTCCTTGGAAGAATTGAGATCACATATGAGGATGGCAGCGTTCAGAGCATAGTTACGGATACAGATAACTGGAAATACTTTAATGATGGACCCTGCACCTACGCTGGATTTTTCCATGGTGAGCACTATGATGCTACAAAGGAAAAAGCAGTCGAGGGATTTGCAACGGCAGAATATGATGACAGCAAATGGACTAAGCCGGAAGAGATAGCGCTCACTGAAATCAGAAGAGCTGAGACTATGTCTAATGGCCCGGTGCTCTGGCCGGAGGTTAATGTAACTAAAACATCCCTGATTGGACAGGTTGGCGAGGGTATAAAGATCTCCTACGAGCTTACAGCTCTGTCAGTTACTGAAGTTTCCGAGAACACATATATCTATGACATGGGTGTTAATGTCGCAGGTATCCCTAAGCTCCACCTTTATGGAGAGGCAGGAAGTACTGCGACCATGCGCTATGCAGAGCTTCTTTATCCTGATATTGACGAGTTTAAGGGTAAAGCCGGCACAATGATGGTCGAGAACTTAAGGGATGCTGATTGTACAGACCTTTATACCTACAAAGGGGATGAAAATGGCGAGGATTACACTCCCAGCTTTACCTTTAGAGGCTACAGATATATAGAAATCAGCGGAGTGTCAAAAAAGCCTGAGCTTTCAGATGTAAAGATGATTGTGATCTCATCAGCTTATGAGATGAATTCTTCACTTGAAACCTCGGACGAACTTACAAACAAATTTATAGCAAATGTCAGAAGATCCCAGCAGTCTAACTTTATTGGAATTCCTACAGACTGTCCTCAGAGAAATGAGAGAATGGGATGGGACGGTGATACATCCATATTTACAAGGACAGCAACCTTCCATGCGGACACCAGAACCTTCTATGAAAACTGGCTCATGGATCTTAGAGACCTTCAGGATGAAAACGGAAAGTATCCTGAAATTGCACCTGTTGGCGGTGGCTTTGGCGGATATACCTACGAGAGCTCCGGAATCCATGTGACCTGGGAGCTTTACCAGCAATATGGAGATATCCGGGTTATAAGGGATAACTATAAGGCAATGAATCTATACATGGACTATTCAGCGAGTCTTTGGAGCAAAGGCAATCTCGGCGAGGGATTTACCCTTGGAGACTGGCTTGCACCTGAGGAAACTGATATTGGACTCATCTGCCACAGCTTCTACGGCTACAATGCTTATGTGATGTCACACATGGCTAAGGCAATCGAAGATACAGAAAAAGCTGAAAGCTACATGGCTCTTTATGAGGATTTAAAGAAGTCCTTTAACGAGAAGTATTTTGATAAGGAGACAGGAAAAACAAAGGACAACACACAGTGCTCCTATGCACTTCCTTTGTCCTTCAAAATGGTTTCAGATGAACTCATTCAGAAGGTTGGCGACAGACTTAGCGAAAAAACAAGAGAGACCGGTCACCTTGTAAAGACCGGATTCTTTGGCACAGCGCCCTTGAACCCGATGCTTACAGCAACAGGTCACTCTGATGATGCATATGTTCTCATGACTCAGACGGCGTGCCCTTCATGGCTTTACCCTGTTACCCAGGGAGCTACAAGTATATGGGAGAGATGGGATTCCTTCACACTGGAAAATGGTTTTGGTGGACATAACAGCATGAACTCCTTTAATCATTACTCACTTGGAGCAGTTCTTGAGTGGTTTTATATGTACGTCCTTGGAATCCGGAGAGATGAGGATGCGCCGGGTTATAGGCATTTTTACGTAAAGCCTGTTCCTGGAAAACAGTATTCATATGTAAAGGGACACTTTGAAACTCCCTATGGTGTTATCAGAGCGGACTGGAAACAGGTTGAGAATACTTCAGATAGCAGCTATGCGCAAAAGTATATGTACAGCATTGAAATCCCTGCAGGCAGCAGCGCGACTTTAGTTTTACCCGGTAAGGAAGCTATAAAGCTTGGAAGCGGAACGCATGCATTTGAAATTACTGCGTAAAAAGCTTTTATGATTGCATGATTATAACCGGGATGAATTTTGTACGAAGTTTCAGGAGAGCAGGTATGAAGAAGTGGAATTACGTTTTTGATTGTCCGGACCAGAAAAAGGTCAGGATGATCGTTTATACAGATTGTAAGAACGAGGCTGATGATCAGTTTGCGCTGGCACATCATCTTATGACACCCAAATTTATAATAAAGGGCATAATTGGCGGTCATTTCAATATGGCAGCAGGCTACAGGAATCTTGAAGGAAAATCGGCTACTGCAAGTGTTTCGGAAATAGAAAAAGTGCTTTCCCTAATGGGCTGCAGTGGCGATTACATTGTGAAAAAAGGCTCAGAGTATCCGCTCAAAGATGAATTCACACCTATAGAGTCAGATGGAGCAAGGCTTATAATCGAGGAAGCAATGAAGGATGATCCACATCCTTTGTTTATAGCATGTCAGGGTTCTATAACTGATCTGGCATCTGCTATTCTCATGGAACCACGCATCTGCGACAGAATGACAGCAATCTGGATAGGAGGCGGGGAGTATCCTGAGGGCGGAGAGGAATTCAACCAGGATCAGGATATTGCGGCAGCTAATGTTGTGCTCAAATCACAAATGCCTTTATGGCAGGTGCCAAAGAATGTATATAAGCAGGTTTCAGTGACGCTTGCTGAGCTTCAGTGCAATGTTTACCCCTGCGGAGAGATTGGTAAATACCTGTTTGAGCAGATGGTGGAGCTTAATAATGCATGCGCAGGAATTCCACAATGGCCAAACGGAGAAATGTGGGGGCTTGGCGACAGCCCTACAATCGGACTTCTTTTGGAGGAGGTAGAAAAGACTGATATTTACGATATGATACCTGCTCCTGAGATCGATTATGAGACCCATAAATATATTCACAAAAAAAATAACAGAAAAATCAGAGTTTACAATCAGGTAAACGCAAGACTTATCCTTGGGGATATGTTTGCAAAATTAAAGATAAACTTCGGAAACGATAGTCTGTAAAATACAGAATATAAGATGAAAGAAATAGATGCTGGCTCAATCGCTTAGAACGTGGCATAATTGGCTTATACAATAACTTTGAGGGGAGTTAATTGTGAAAGCTGTTTCTAATCTTAAGACTAAACGAAAATGGAATATAAGTAAAAAGGCTTTTCTTGGAATAATAGTGTTTACACTCTTGTTCAGCGTGCTCACATGTGTTGCGGGTTCGCTTATTTTTGACAGAGTTATTGAAAAGCTTTATAACGACAGGGGCTATGTTGTGGCAAATATTATTTTAAGTGATATTGACCACGACAAGATTGCCCAGTATACAAAGACCTGGGAGGCGGATGAATACTACCGTGAGATGGAGAAGTACCTGCATCACATAGAGGAGTATTCAAACGCTGCATATATTTATATCGCAGTGCCTAATGAAGATAAGACAATGCGATATGTTTATGATTCTGATACATACATCGGGGATTCTGACCCGATTTCTGCTTCGTTTGAAGAAATCTGGAAAGCTTATATTGAAGGTGAAAGGCCTTCAAGCTATCTTGTAAGAAAATCTAAAAAATATGGTTATCTGACATCAAGCTGCCTCCCTGTTAAGGATAGTACAGGTGAAGTGGTGGCACTTTTATTTGTTGATACCCATATGTCTGATATTCTTGCTCATCTCAACAAGTTTATTTTCAACATGATAGTGATATCACTGATTCTGCTTGTGCTGTTCTGCGCATCAAACTGGTTTGTGATGCGAAAGAATTTTATCGACCCTGTGATGCAGATAAGAACAAGTCTTGGGAACTTTGCCCAGAACACAGGACAGGTGGATGATTCATTAACAGCAATAAAAACAGGCGATGAAATTGAAGATCTCGCTATCTCTGTTTATGACATGGAAAAAGAGATTGTCAGCTATATCGACAATATCCAGAAGATTACAGCGGAGAAGGAGCGTATAAGCGCAGAGCTTAGCGTGGCATCGCATATTCAGGCTGATATGCTTCCCAAAATTTTTCCGCCGTTCCCTGACAGAAAAGAGTTTGATATATATGCGAGCATGACACCGGCAAAAGCAGTTGGTGGAGATTTTTATGATTTCTTCTTTATTGATGATGACCATTTTGCACTTGTCATGGCTGATGTAGCCGGAAAGGGAATCCCGGCATCTCTTTTCATGGTAATAACAAAGACTCTTATTAAATACAGAACTGTTATGGACAAAAAATATTCAACGGCTGAAATTCTTTATGATGTAAATAATCAGCTCTGTGAGAACAATGATACTGAGATGTTTGCAACAGTATGGTTTTGCATTCTGCAGATATCGACAGGAAAAGGTACTGTTTCAAATGCAGGGCATGAGCACCCGGCAATAAAGAAAGCGGATGGCAGTTTTGAGCTTAAAAAGTACAGGCATTCTGCAGCCGTTGCTACCTTCCCCGGATTAGTGTTTGAAGAACATGATATTCAGCTTGAACCCGGAGACTGCATCTTTGTTTATACGGATGGAGTTGCTGAGGCAACCAGTGCTGATGTTGAACTTTACGGTACAGACAGACTCCTTGAAGCTTTGAATAAAGAGCCTGATGCTGATGCAAAAGGACTTCTTACTAATGTTAAAAAGGACATTGATAAGTTTGTTGGAGAAGCACCGCAGTTTGATGATATTACAATGCTCGGCTTTAGATATTTTGGAAAATAAGAAAGGTTATGGGCTGACATATGGGTAATAAGATCTACGATGGCAACCTGTCCGACAAGATGTCTGATGAAAAAATTCTTACAGCTATAGAATGGCTTGCTGAACAGATGCCCGGAGGTTTCTTTATTTACAGAGCAGATGATGAGCAGGAGATTTTGTATGTAAACAGGGCAACACTCCTGATTTTTGGATGCGAGACGATCGAAGAATTCAAGGAACTTACAGGTAATACCTTTAAGGGTATGGTGCATCCTGAAGATTTTGACGGAATACAGGCATCCATAGATAAGCAGATCGCAGATGAATCCAATGATGAAAATCTGGATTATGTAATATACAGGATTATAAGGAAGGACGGCGTTGAACGATGGGTTGATGACTACGGACGTTTTACTTATATGCCTGGTTTTGGTGATGTCTATTATGTTTTTATATCTGACATCACAGAGACAAGGATCGCACAGGAACAAAAGGAGAGAAATGAGCAGCTTGAGCATCTTCTTGAAGAGGCGGAGCAGGCAAATATGGCAAAAACAGCCTTTCTCTCAAACATGAGTCATGAGATCAGAACTCCTATTACTGCGATACTTGGCATGAATGAACTTATACTAAGAGAATGTAAAGATGAGCACATTCTCGAGTATTCGCGCAACATTAAAATGGCTGGAACGAGCCTTCTTAGGATAATCAGCGATATCCTCGACTTTTCGCGTATTGAAACCGGAAGAATGGAACTTGTTATTGACGAGTATTCCGTCCGGACACTTTTCCTGGATCTATATAACCTTGTTCAGTTCAGAGCAGAATCTAAGGGACTTTCACTAAAATTTGAAATTGATAATCGTATTCCGTCTGTGCTTTTTGGAGATGAAATAAGGATTAAGCAGATTATTTCAAACCTTTTGACCAATGCCATAAAGTACACAGAGCGCGGCTATGTAAAGCTGATTGTGTACCTGAAGGAGGTACGTGATGGTGATGCGTACATCGAAATAACCGTTCTGGATACAGGAATTGGCATAAAAAGGGAGGAGATGAACAGACTGTTTGAGGCCTTTGACAGACTTGATGCAAAAAGGACAAGAACGATTGAAGGCGCAGGCCTTGGACTTGCCATAACGAGACACCTTCTTTCACTTATGGATTCTGAACTATCTGTTGAGAGCGAATATGAGATAGGCTCAAACTTCTCATTTGTACTAAAACAGAAGATAGTTGATGAAACTAATATTGGTGATATTGATTATTCCTTGCTGGCAAGGCAGACAAGAGAAGTACATTCGAACCAGAAATTCGTTGTGGCAAAGGGTGTAAGAATCCTTTTAGTGGACGATACTCCGATGAACCTTCAGGTCATAAAGGGGCTTCTAAAGAGAACCGGGATGGAGATAGATACAGCTACAAGTGGCGAGCAGTGTCTTATGAAGATAGGGGCCACAAAGTATGATCTGGTTTTCCTTGATTACAGAATGCCTCATATGAACGGTGTTGAGACGCTGGATGAAATCAGGAAAAGGTATCCGGAGTTTTATGAAAAGGTTCCTATCATATCACTTACGGCAAGTGCGATTGCAGGAGACAGGGAAAAGCTTCTTAATGCAGGATTTACTGATTATCTTTCAAAGCCTGTAAATATTGAAGAGATGGAGAAGACTTTGGTTAAGTTTTTGCCAAAGGATGCAGTGACATATGAGGGTGAGGAATCAGCTGCTTTACCGGAAGAAGCTTCTGAAACAGATGAGCTTCCGAAGGGACTTAAGAGTATCAGCGCTCTGAACCTGAACAAGGGTATAGAGTACTGCGGAGATGCAGAAGATTATGTTTTTGCCCTTGAGACATATGTGAAGTCTGTAGATGATAAGGCGTCTGTAATCGAGAATGCAATATCATCAGGTAACGTCGAGGACTATATACTTAATGTTCATTCGCTAAAGAGTACATCAGCAGCAATTGGAGCGGATGAGATATCTGAAAAAGCCAAGGAGCTTGAGGCACTTGCAAAGAGTGGCGAGACCCAGGGCCTCCAAGAAAAGACAGATATTTTACTTAATGAGTACAGAAGTCTGAAGGTTATGATAGAGGATGCTTTTAAGGAGTAACTAATGAGTGATGATATTAATAGAGCGATAGAGGAAGAGCAGGCAAAAAACAGAATGCTTGAGAAAGCGTTGGAGGATGCAGAACAGGCAAATATGGCAAAGACTGCTTTTCTCTCAAATATGAGTCATGAGATAAGAACACCTATGAATGCAATAATAGGTCTTTATAATATTGCGCTAAAGAATCCTGATCTTCCTGATGAGACAAGGGAAATTCTGGATAAAATAGGTGGGAGCGCCAAGCATCTTTTATCTCTTATTAACGACATTCTTGATATGAGCCGCATTGAATCGGGAAAGCTTGTTATAAAGAGACAGGACTTTTCCTTTGGAGATATGCTTGAGCAGATAAACACCATGGTTGAGGCGCAGTGTAATGACAAGAGCCTGGAATTTGAGTGCCATATCAGGGGACATGTAGACGATTACTACATAAGTGATGAGATGAAGCTGAAACAGATTCTCATCAACATTCTTGGAAATGCCGTAAAGTTTACAGAAGCTCCCGGCCGCGTAACATTTCTTGTGGAAGAGGAAAAAAGGGATTCCAAATATTCGTATGTGCGCTTTGTGATAAAGGATACAGGAATAGGAATGGATCCAGAGTATATCCCTAAGATTTTTGATCCCTTTTCCCAGGAGGTAGAAGGCACAAGTAACAAATATGGAAGCACCGGGCTTGGACTTGCCATAACCAAAAGAATTGTGGATATGATGAAGGGCACTATCGAAGTTGAATCTGCAAAGAATGTGGGATCAACCTTCACTCTGGTTATACCGCTTGGTATCAGTGAGAAGACCGGTACGGATGACGACTTTAATCCCGGCAGTATAAAGACACTCATCCTTGATGATGATATTAATGCTTGCGAACATGCACAGATGGTTCTTGGAAGGATCGGAATTGCT
>JAEEGL013603369.1_pt1 | contig 13468 bp, 5 predicted proteins | sample 9134231 | NCBI WGS metagenome assembly JAEEGL01 (sample SAMN16246548, study PRJNA631951) | gut metagenome | biome: gut microbiome; feature: rumen; material: fiber-attached | host: Bos | place: Iran: Karaj | collected 2018-10 | reverse complement strand
ATAATAATGATAATAATAATATAATAAATGAAAATGAAGAAGAAAATATAAATCTTATAAAATTTCCTTATTTAGGAAAATCAAAAAATTTAATAGATTATTTTTTAATTGTTGGATTTGATTCTCAATTTAAATTTAATAATATTATTAAAGTGATTGAATCAAAAAATATTGAAAATTCAAATTCTTATTCAGAATTAAAATTATCAACCAAACCAAAAATTTTAAATAAAATAAAATCAAATTTAATTGAAGATGAAAATTTATTAAATGAAGATGAAATAATAAATTTTTCATTTCCTCATCAAACAAAAGTTTATTATCAAACAAATCATAATCAAAAATTTGAAGCAAGAAATGAAAACATAATTTTTTCATATAAAAAAATAGAAAATAATAATAATAATAATAATATTTACATAGGATTTACTTATAGTTTTTATGATTTATTATTATCTAAAAATAAATTTAATGTTTACATTCCAAAAGCTTTTATAATAATTTCTCATTATCCATTTTTTAGTTTATTTCATAATATTTGTAATGAAATTTTTAAACAATTTACGAATCCTAGTTTAGACATTCCAATGGAAGTTCAATTATATAATATTATTAATTATGTTCCCGCTCCGGTTTTTAATACTTTGAATTTAAGTATCTTTTCATATTATGATATTAATTTATATAATACTTCTAAAAATGATGAAGAAATTTTATCAAAACCTTTGCAAAAAAAAATTATTTTACCTCATTTAACTGGTTTTCCTTATTTTGATATAGACATTCGTTTTATATTGAATATTTTTAATATTGATCTGTTAATAAAATTATTTATTTTTAGTTTTTTGGAACAAAAAATAATATTTTTTTGTGAGGATCTTGAAGCATTGAATTTTTCAATGTATATTTTAAGTACTTTTTCTTATCCTTTTGATACGAAATATAATAGTAAAATAATTTCAGTTTCCGAAGAAGATTTAATTAATTTGGATTTAGATTTTTCAATAATTGGCATAAATTGTAATTATAACGAAGGAATTGAAAGTAAAATTATGCGATTAGGTTCTCATTTGAGTGTGGATATTAAAAATAAAAAGTTTAAATTTATTAATAAAGATGAAAATGATATTATGAAAATTGAAAATTATATTTCAAATTATTATCAAAGTTTAGTTGATGGAACTGAGCTATTAAAAAAACCAAAAAAAAGTGGATTTGAGTTTTTTGATAAATCAATTAATAATTTAATATTTAAATTGTATACTTATTATGAAAAAGTTGAGGCTATTAATTTAAAAATGGAATTGAATATTTTTAATAATAATGAATCAGTAAGAATTTCAAATCAGGAAATTCAAGAAATTTTTTATGAATTTATTATTGATTTTATTTCGTTTTATTATTCATATTTTTCTTTGAAGGATAAAAGTGAAATTAAAGCTAATGAAAGTTATGTTCAAATTAAATTTTTTTCGGAATTTAAAAAATTAAATGAATTAGAAAAAATTTTTTGTGTAAAATTTGAAAAAACTGAAAAATGTAAATTATTAATTGATTTTATTAAAGATTATAAATGTATTGATATTTATAAAGTTCCTTTTTATTTTTTTGAAGAATTTATTTGTTTGAAAAAATTAGGAAATCCAAAATATTTAAAAAATTACTTTAAAATTATTAATAATTTGTATAATCAAAATGAGAAAAATAATAATAATAATAATTTAATTATTCAAATGAATTTTTTTGAGTTTTATAGATTTTATAAAAATAATATTTCTTTAAAATTATATGATATCGAAGAACTTAAAAATTCTCAAACAATGATTACTATGATGAAAAAAACAACTAAAGAAACTACTTTTAAATTTAAATATAAATGTATTGAATTAGATAATAATTTTATGAATAAATATATTAATTTATTAAAAAATGTTGATGAAAATGAAAAAAAAAATAATTTATTTAAAACATATTATGAAATTATCAATAAAGATTTTGATTCACTTAATTCATTAGATGTTGCTAATTCATTTGAGAATTATTTTATTTATTATAAAATGATTGATTTTAGAGATTTAATGAAAATAATTATTATTCAAATCATATGTTTAAAAGCAGAAGTATATACAATAGATAATTTTAGTAATAATATTATAGAAATATTAAGTTCAATAGATTTTAGTTTAAGAAAATATATAGATATTATTTTACAAATTTATTATCATATAATTAAAAAAAATAATTTAGAAAAAGACATTGATTTTATGTTAAAAACTAAAATAAATTACATATTATTTGAATTTCTTACGATTAGAGGAATTTTACCTAATAAATTTTTAAGTATATTAATGGATAAATTATATAAAATAGAATTAAAATCTGATGAAAAAGAAATTGAACCTTCTGAATTATTTAAATTTATTCATGAAATTTTATATAAAAATGATTTATTTTTGATTGAACTTAGTGATAATCAAAATAAAAAAATTGAATATATTGATGATATATTAAAACTAACTGATAATTTAGGTTATATAGGAAATATTAATGAAAATTCAATACATATTCATTTTAGAACTGATAAATTGAAGAAAATAACTGAATTAAACTGTGAACTTTTTAGTCCTTTAAAATTATATAATGAAACTAATCAATTATTAACTAAATATATTCAAGGTTTTGATTATAAAGAAATTGATCAAAAATTATTACAAAAAATTATTTTAAATGTTATTTATTATGCTAATTATAAAGTAAATATATTAAGAGGTGTTTCAAAATTTTTATTTTTATTATTAGAAGATCCATAATTGAATCTTTTAATTAGTTTTAATTTAAAATATTATTTATAATATTAAATTAAATAAAAAATATAATATTTTTAAATAATAATTTTTTATTAATAATCTTTTAAAAAATCATTTATATTATATTGTTTAATTTCTTTAGAAGTGTTAATTTTATTTTCATTATTATTATTATTTACATTATTTTTGATTTCTTGAATGTTTTTTTTAATATTTATTTTTTTATTATTTAAAGTTTTATTTTTTTTAATTTCAAAATAATTTTCTATTAAAATATCTTTTAATATATCATCTTTCATTATTAAAATATTTTTTGTACTATTTGGTTTGTTATATAAATCTCTTATAATATTTTTTCTAACAGGAATTTCTAATATGTAATTAGATTTTTTTTTATTATCAATTTTATCAAGTTCTTCTTTTATTTTTGTTGCCCACATTTTACATTCAATTTCATCTTTACATTTAAATTCATATGTTGTTTGTATTTTATTTTCAATTGGATTTTCATTTTTGTCAAAATTAATAAATGATCCATCATCAATAGTAATAAAAAATTTATTATTTAAAATATCTACTTTTAAAACATAATTTAAATCAATTTTTTGATTATATTTATTATCAAATTGTTTATTAAAAATATAAATACAATCATTTTTAATTTGACAATATTTTTCTTGAAAAATATTTTTTTCATTTTTTAAACAAATTTTTCCTTCTTTAATAACATCTGAAATAATATTTATATTATTTATATTTAATATATTTTTTGAACTTATTCCTTTTGATAAAATATCAACTCCTTCATCATTAACATTTAATTCATTTTCGTTATCATTTTCATTATTATTATTATTTTTATTATTTTCTAACATTAATTGAGTTTTTAAAAAATCATTTATTGAAACAACCATTAAACTTGTTTTTAATGTATTTTGATCAAATTCAATTTGGTTAGCCATTTTTTGTTCTTCGATTATTTCTTGTTTAATTTCATTATTTATTATATTTGAAAAATCTTCTTGAATATTTAATGATTTTTTTAATTTAAAAAACGCATTTTGTAATATCATATTACAACTATCAATAATATTATTTTTTTCTTGTTTATTTAAATCTGAACGATATTTTATTATTTTTTTTATTAAATCAATTTTAAAACCAGGTCCAATAAAATTTCTTAAATTTTGACATGATTTTTTTATATTATTAAAATCTCCTTCTAAAAAATTTATAACATCTTTCATATAATTTAATGATAAATTAGATGTATTTTCACCTATAAATTCATTATAAACATGAAATAATCTTTGATGATCATTATTAATTTTATCTTTTAATTCTTGAATTTTTTTAAAATCTGTTTTTGTAAAAAATAAAACATTTAAATAATTATAAACAGTTTCTTTTAAAATATAACTTAAACATTTTTTCTTTGTAACACTATTCATTAAAATAAAAAAAGGTTTAAATAAATTATTTATATGTTCTAATATTTTATTTATTTCTATATTTTTTAAATTTTTTTTTACAAATCCTTCTCTAATTTTTTCAGAATATTCATTAATAAAATTTATTATTGCATTATCAGTTAATAAATTTATTAATTTATTTATTATTTTATAATTCATTGATTTTTCAATTTCATCTTTTATTAAAATTTTTTCTTCAATTATTTTTTCAATAAGAATTTTAAATTTAAATAAAAATTCTATTGAATTATTTGCAATTGCAATATTAAATTTGTTATCTAAAATTATATTTTTATTTGAAATTACACAATCTAATCCTTGAATATATTTTAATAAAATTTCACGAACAAACCCACAAAATTCTAAATACAATTCTTTATAATGAAATTTTTTTAATTCATCAAAAATAATAAATAATAAATTAAATAAATCACCAATTCCATTTGTTTTTAAATTTTTATTTTTATCTTCGGAGTATTTTGTTTCTCTTTCTTTTTTTAAAATATATTTGATATTTTCATCTAATTCGTTTTGTAAATTTTTAAAATAAATATGAATAAAAACTAAAGCATTATTATCAAAATTTTTATCTATTATTTTAAATGATTTTAAATTTTTATTATAATTAAATAATAATTCGGCTAAATAAATAAGATTAATTAATGTTAATGTTGAATAATTATCTTCCCAAAATTTACATATAACTTTTATCATATTTTTATTGTTGAATGTACAATATTCTTCTAATAAATCTTTTAAAGGTGGATCATGAGAAATGCATCCGTCAATAGTTGAAAAAATATTTTCTGATAAAATTTCTAAATATTCTTTTAATATATTAAAATTATCTATAGTTTGTGATAAAACATGATTAACTTCATCATTAAATTTTTCTTTACATTTATATTTATTTTCTTTGAATAATTTATATAATTTTTCAACATTTCTTGGATGTTTTGTAATAGAATTTTTAAATTCTTTTGCTGTTTTTCTTGAAATTTTTAATATTTCAAACCATTTATCTCTTTCAAATTTTTTATCATAATATAATTTTATTATATTATCACATAAATCTAAAAGAATAAAATATTTTTTTTCATCTTCATTTTTTTCAATTTTAAAGCAATTTTTTAAATCAATTTCTTTTTCAATTTTATTATATTTTATATTAAAAATAAATAAAGTATCAAATTTTAGCCATTTTTTTAATATATTTTTTTTAAGAGTTTTTTCATCTTCTAAATATTTTGATTCATCAAGAGGTCTTGAACTAAAAATAAAAAGCCACATTTTAATATTTTCGAAATAAATAAAACTATGATAAATTCTATCTTGAATTTTTGGAGCTTTTAAACTTAATAATTCATCTATTTTAAAAATACTTAATAAATTATTTGATTCTAATTCTTCTTCTTTATTTATTTGATAACCATGATTATTTAAAATTAATACTTTACTTTTTGTTAAATCTTCGATTTTATTTTTTATTCTATTTGAATTTGTTTCTATATAATTATTATTATTTATTTTATTTTTATTTACTAATAAATTTATTATATAAACCCATTTATCTCTTAATTCATTTGAATCTGCTTTTAAAATAAATTTTCTTTCATTAAAATTAAAACTGAAAATAAAATCTTCTTTTTCTATTTGAATTGATGAAATTTGATTAAAACTTATTTGACCTTTTATTTCGCCTTCTTTTTTATCCATATAAATCATTAATTTTCCATCAAGAATTTTAAAATATCTTTTTTGAAAAACTTCAATCAAAAAAAATCGAGGAGATTTTTTCATTAAATAACCTTCAAAATTTTTACATTCATCAAATGTTAAATTCATGTTATTATTATTAAATTTTATTTGTACTGTTTTTAGATTCATTAAATATAATTAATTTTAAAATAGTTTATTATTATTAAATTATATATTTTAATATTTTAATAATTTATAATTATAATTAAATAAAATTATTCACTGAATATTTATATTTTTTTCTTACTTTTTAAAATAATAAAATTATAATATTTATTTATACAGATGCTTATTTCATAATTATTTTTATAATTATTCCTTAAACATCTATTAATTTTATAAATTTATATTATTATTTATCAAAAAATATAAACAATAAAATATAATTTTACATTTATATAAAATTATATATATTTATATTTATATATTAAAAATAGATAAACTTACTAAATTAATTTGAAAATAATTTATAATTGAATATTTTTTTTATTCATTTTTAATTTGAATATTAAACATTTGTTCTCCAATTTTAATATGATAATTTTCATTATAAGTATAAAGCGGAAATTTAATATTATTATTTAATATTAACCATGTTCCATGTGAACTATATTTTCCTTTTCCATTTCCATCACATATATACCATTTATTTTTAAATTTATCAAAAATTATACTACAATGAACACGAGATATATATTTATTAACTAAATTAATTGTACATTTTTCTCTTCCTAATGTAATTTCTTCTTCATTTTCTGGTAAATAATTATATTCTTTATAATTTTTAAAATTACTGTCTTCATTATTAATATTTTCTTCTATTTTACTACTATTATTACTTTTATAATTAATACTATTTTTTGATTTATTTGAGTTATATAATTTAATATTTAATAAATTATTTTCGTTTTCTATTGTTATGCTTATTAATAATTGTCCTAATAAAAAAAAATTAGTTTGATATTCTTCATCTTCATTTAAATAAAATTCATAAAATATTTTTACATACATAAAATATTTATTTAATTTTATATTTCTATTTAAATTTTGAATGTAATAAATGCCTTTTTTTCTATCATAAAAAATAACAAATAATTTATCATTTGTAACTTTTTTATTAAAATTAATTATTATATCATTATTAACTTTATCTAAATTATTATTATCATTATCATTATTATTATTATTTTTTATTCCAAAAAAAGTCATTCCATCTCTTTTTTGTCTAAAACCTTTTAAACTTCCTGCTGCGTCTATTTCAATTATATTTCCATTAAATAGTTTACTTTTATTTAAATCAGAAATTAATAATTTTGGCGCTAGTTCAATTTCTTCATCTAAAATTATATTATCAAAATCTAAATTTAAAGTAGCTTTATAATCAATGACTTTAACTGAATTTTTTTTTGTTAAATTTTTTCTGGAATTTTTTTTTGAGTAATTTTTAATACTATTTTCATTTTTTGAATTTGTGTTAAGATTTAAATTTTGTTTTGATTTTGAGAAAATATTTGTTAAATTTTTAATTGAGGAAGAATTTTTTGAACTTATACTATTATCTTCAAGAATTTTACTAATTGAACCTCCATTGTTGTCATTTGATATATTCATTTCATTTTTAGTGTTTATGTTATTGCTCGTAACGATTTTAAAATTATCGTGATTAAATTCTTCTTTTTGTAATGATGAATTATTTTTTTCATTTGAAATAGAAATTTGGTCGCATGAAATATTATTATTATTATTTTTATCTTTATCATTTTCAAAAATTATTTTATTGTTGTTATTATTGTTGTTATTATCAAATTTATCATTATTATTTTTTTTATTTTCTTCATTTAAATTATTTGATTTTTTTTCTTCGATACTAGAAGATTTAATAAAAGAATAATTTTTTTTCATTGTTTCAAAATTAGTATTATTATTTTTAGATAGACTATGATTATTTTTTGATTTTGATTTATCTGAATTATTATTACTTTCTTTTCTAAAATCATTATTATTATTATTAAATTCATTAATATTTTCATTATTATTTCTATTACAACATGAAAAAATATTACTGAATATCGTAGTCATAATAATTATAATTAATAAATAAAAAATAATTTATTTTTTAATATAATTTAATAAAAATAAAACCAAAATGTTAGAATTAGAAAATGAAACGAAAGGAATGCATGGTAATTATAGTATTATTGGTAAAATAAGTGCGGAAAAATATCCTTTAATTATGAATAAAGAAAAATTTATTTCAGGAAAAGAAACAAAGCCAAAAAAATTTTTTTACGAAGAAGAAGACGAAAAAATAGTCTTTCGTTCAAAAGATGAACTTGATCCTTTTACATTACCTGCTAATTTCGAACATGATAAATATAAAAAATTAGTTTATAATCAAAGAAGAGAATTATGTGACCCTAATTATTCAAATCCTAATAATAAATATGAAAAATGGAAATATCATCAAATTCATCATAAAATTGATTCTGAAAAAGAACCTATAATAAAATATGGCCCAAATTGTACTAAATATACGCCTAAATATGATAATGTTTTTCCTCGATCGATTTCAGGTCCAAAATGGGAAGATGATAGAATAAAAAAAACAGTTAGAAGAAAGAAAAAGAATAAGAATAATATTAGTTTGAATAAAAATAATAATAAAGTTAATGAAGAAGAAGAAGATGAATATGATGATGAAGGTGATTTTTATACTAAACATGGCGATTTAGAACCTGAAAATACTTTTATTATATTAAAAAAACAAACTATGAGACCTCCTAATTCAACTGACCATGACACAAGAATAAGAAGAGATAAAGCGTTTATAACAGAAAGTGATATGAATGATAAAATTAATATATATGATAATGAATTAACTACTACAGGAAATACATCTTCTGTTTCATGTGCTTTACCAAAAAAAACTTCAACTAAAAAAACAAATTTAAATGTAAAAATAAAATCAACTTTAAAAAAACCATCTTTCAATAAAAAAAATTCACTTCTAAATAACACATCAACTAATATTTATAATATAAAAGATATTAAAGCTCCTGATTTTAATAATTATATATCAAGAGCAACATTAGACTTCATTCAAAGAGACAAAGAACCAGTTCGTCCTTTTTTTGTTCCTGATTATTCATATACGATTCCTCGTTTAATAAACGCTGTAAATTATAGTCAGAGTTTAAAAAAAACTATAGTTCAAAGTAGAATGAAAGGTTTAAATGAAAATCCAGTTTGGGATCCTGACAAAGTTTATTATAAAATTAGTAACCATAAAGAACCTTCTGCTTTAAATTTTAATTTAATGGTTAGTAGACCTAATGAAGGAAAATTACCTTCTTATATGATAAGAAAATTTGATAGAAATTCTTTGTATGATATGACTGATAAATCATTGAAATTAAATAGATTTTCTGATGGAAAATTTATGACTGAATATTCAAGTTTTCAAAATAAAAAAAGTTTTAATGATAAAATTAATAAAGAATTAATGAATTCTGAAACTTTGATTAATAGTAATTTAAATGATATTGTTGATCATATAAAAGGCGATATTAATGAAGATAATAATAGAAGAATGAGAAATAAAATTAGAAATGTTATGGAATATTATAATAGAAATTTTGATAAAAAAAATGATATTAATAATAAAAATTATAATTTTATGTGGAAAAGTATGGATAATAAAAATGATATTAAAAATTATATTAAAAATAATAATAGTGAAAATGAAAATAAAAAGAAAAAAATATTACCAAATTACAATAATAGATATGAAATTAAATTTTAAATTATAAATTTATTTATTTATTATATATAAAAAATTAATTTGAAAATTATTTAAATATAAATTTTTTTTCAATTATTATTATTTTTCATTTATAAATAAATAAAAAACAATAAAAATAAAATAAACATAAATTAAAATAACAAATGTTATAAACAAATTAAAATAAAACATATTTTTTTTTCCTACACATTTTCCTATCCAAATACAATGATGGTCACATTTTTCAATGCAAACATTACAATATTTACAATGATAAATTTTTCTATCTTTATTGTAAAAAATTTTACAAATTGAACAATATCCACTACTATTATTATTATTGTTATTATTATTATTATTATCATTTTCAATTTCATTGTTATTTAATTTAAATAATATTCCTGGATTTAATAAAAAATTTTGTAAATAAAAATAATATATTAAAATTACTAATAAAAAAAATATTATTTGAAATGAAAAATTAAAATAACTTTTTAAAATAAGTTTGTACATTATTATTACAAAAAATGATATAATTATATTAAGTAATATAAAAGTATACCAATGAGGACCTATGACATATTTTGGATTATAATTATCATCAAATTTCCAACAAATATTATTTCCTATTTTAAAAAAAGTTATTCCAAATTTTATAAAATATTTATAATAATTTTTTAAATCATTTTCAATTTCATTTATATTATTATTTATATTATTATTATTTATATTATTATTATTACTTATATCAGTTATATTAATTATATTATTTTCATTATTATTATTATTTGTATTTGATTCATTATTAACAGGAAGAATTTCATATTTAATATTTTTATTAATATTTTTAGACATTTAATTTTAATTAAATTATTTAATTGATAATTTATTAATAAAATATTTATATTTAATATATTAATTTAATTTAATAAAATCTTCATCTAAAATAAATTATTTGCATTTTTTGAACATAATAATCAATTAAATAAGAATCATCATTCAAAACTTTTCCATTAAAAATAAGATCGAAATTTTGTTGTAAATTTAATTTATTTAAAATTTCATTTTTTACACATTCAACTTTTTCAGCGATATTAACAGCAATTAAATTTTTATTTTTTCTTTGATAAAAATCAACAAACAACAAAGGAAAATAAAATCCTCTTAAAAAAATAATTCCATTTGGTCTAATGTAATAATCTTTAACTAATTTATTATCATCATTTAATCTATAAACTAAATATAATAATTCTTGATATTCTTTTCTAACTTTAAAAACTCTTTCAATTTCTTCTTTTAATTCTCCAATTGTCATTTCAGGATAAACTTGAATTTCTTTTATTAAATGAGCATATGTTTGTATTATTACTTTGAATGTTTTGCCATTCGGAATATTTTTTCTTATTTCTATTATATTATTATTATTGTTATTATCTTCTTCTTCATTTATTTCTTCGTATAATTCAGGAAATAATAATTGAAGATTTGGTTTGTTTTTGTAAAAATTTATTTTTTGTTCTTGGAGTAAAAAATAAAATGAAAAATCGTTGTTTGAAAAATATGTTTTTAATGTTTGGGTATTATTATCAAAAAATAAATTTGAATTATTATCTTTATAAAATTCACATGAGTTTATGTGCATATTAAGTTCTTCTTTTAATAATTTTTTAAAAAATTCGAATATTTTTGATTTAAAATCATTAACTGTTGTTTTGTTTATATCTAAAGAAATTTCAAAAAAATTTGATTCGTTTTCTAATTGAGAAAATTTAAATTTTGTTGTTGTCATTTATTTTTTTAATTTATTAATTTTAGAATATATTTTTTATAAATATAAAAAAAAATATATTTTTTAATAATTAGAGATTGAATAAAATTAAATTATTATTAAAAAATTTTGATTATATTAATATATTAATATTAATTAAATAATTATTTAAAGTTTTCAAATTTATTACCAATCAGGAATTTCATTAAATCTTTCTACTTTATTCAAATAATTTTCAATATCTTTTTTAACTTTAAATCTTTTATAAAAAATAGGACAATCTTTATTTTGACAAATGATATCTTGCATAACAAATCCTTGACATTTTTGACATTGAGTCCATAAATCACAATATAATCTCTCATAATAATTTAATTCAATTCTATTTTCAAAATACAATTTTTTTATATATTTTTTACAATTTTTACAAACAACCCCACTATTAATAACAGATTTACAATGCATACAAGTTTTTTTAATAATCAAAAACTTTCCAAATGCGGAATTCGATTTATTAGAAATCGCATTTCCAACAGTTTTAATTCTCGTATGTTCTCCATGAAATAAGATCATTTCAGCATCTTTTAAAATAGGGTCAAATATTCTTAACAAAGGTTTTTTAATTTGATTTTCCAAATAATAATCAATATCAATAGGTAAATCATGTTCTAAAGCATACAAAGGATCTTCAGAATTTTGATAATTTTTTGTTCCTTTTTCTCCTTTTATTATAACATATTGAACTCTATCACCTATATTCGGAGCAGTTCCTGCGTCTCTTTTTTTCATTTTTTCAGCCAGTTCAACATGTGCTTGTTTTGCTGTATAAGTTGTTGCTTTATTAATTTTTTTATTATTTTCTTCATTTTCTTCATCAGATTTTTTACTTATAGATTTCGATATAATTAATAATGATATATCTATTCTATTTTGTAATAGGTCACTTATTATTCCTTTGCAATAATTAACTGCATCATCTATACTTTTATCAACTAATATTTTTTTAATTACTGTTTCAACCATCATTCTTACTAATTCACAATTATCTCTTCTAACAGCTTCCAAACCTTTTGTATCTATTTTATCATATTTATCTTCTTTGGTCCATATTACCCCTGCATATTTTTTTTTCTTTAATAATAAATAGGGATAAAAAACTTTTTCAAATTCGATTTTTATCGGTTTTTTAAAATTACTTGTTACAAATTCACTACTTTCTCTTCCCAATTCCATTGCTTCATGTAATGTTTCAACCCCGAATTTAATCATTACAGAATCAGTGTCACCATATATAACAGATGCATCATGTGCATAGCCATGGGCTTTATTATATTTTCCTATTACTAAATCTCTGGTTTTTTCTATCATTTCTCTCCCAAACGCAGTAACTGAACTTGATATTTGAAGACATGGCAAGGACCCATTTTGTGTTCCAGTAAAACCATATACTGAATTACAACTTACTTTAAGAGCCAATTGTCTACCATTCAAAACATTTTTTAAAAACGGGTCAGTTGCGTTATTCATTTCTTTTTTTGCTGTTTTTCTTGCGGCTAATAATTCTTCTAATATTGTAGGTAATAAACCTTTACGAATTTTTTCAGTTACAAAACAATCACCATTTGGTGTTCGTATATATTCATCTTCTTTTAAATTTTTTTCTTCTCCCGGTTTTAATAATGTTGTATAACATAAATTATGTGCTATCATAATAGAAGGATACAATGAACTAAAATCTAATGTTACTATTGGAATTGAATGAAATCCTACTGTAGGAGTTAGAACAAAAGCACCTTCGAATCCTTCTTCTTCTTCTGTGTTTCCATAATTAGTACGAATTACTGGGATTATAAAGTTATTTTCTTTTGCTTTTTTATGAAGT
>JAEEGL013591338.1_pt1 | contig 13468 bp, 10 predicted proteins | sample 9134231 | NCBI WGS metagenome assembly JAEEGL01 (sample SAMN16246548, study PRJNA631951) | gut metagenome | biome: gut microbiome; feature: rumen; material: fiber-attached | host: Bos | place: Iran: Karaj | collected 2018-10 | reverse complement strand
GGAGCTGCCGGGCCTGGGGCCTGCCGCTGAACTCCGCCCAGCGGCGGAGAATCTCCTCCCTGGAGGGCTTGTCGCGGAAGGTCACGAACACGGCCGCCATGTGGCCGTTGGACACGGGCACCCGGAGGCACTGGGCGGTGATGGCGGGCTTCTCCGCGTTGACGATCACCCCGTTTTCCACCTTGCCCCAGAGCTTCATGGGCTCCTTTTCGGACTTCTCCTCCTCGCCGCCGATGTAGGGGATCACGTTGTCCACCATCTCGGGCCAGGTCTCAAAGGTCTTGCCTGCGCCGGAAATGGCCTGATAGGTGCAGACCAGCACCTTCTCCAGCCCGAAGTCCCGCAGGGGGTTCAGGGCGGGAACGTAGCTCTGCAGGGAGCAGTTGGACTTGACGGCGATGAAGCCCCGCTTGGTGCCCAGCCGCCTGCGCTGGCTCTCTATCACAAGGATATGCTCGGGATTGATCTCGGGTACCACCATGGGCACGTCCGGGGTCCAGCGGTGGGCGCTGTTGTTGGAGACCACGGGGCACTCCAGACGGGCGTAACGCTCCTCCAGGGCCTGGATCTCCTCTTTTTTCATATCCACGGCGGAGAAAACGAAATCCACTGTCCCGGCGATCTTTTCCGCATCCGCGGTGGCGTCCATGATCACCAGATCACGGGCGCATTCGGGCAGGGGGACCTCAAGCTGCCAGCGGCCCTCCATCACGTCGCCGTACTTCTTCCCGGCGCTCCGCGGGCTGGCCGCGACGACAGTCAGATCAAACCAGGGATGGCCCTGCATCAGAGACACGAAACGCTGACCGACCATGCCAGTGGCGCCGATCACACCTACCTTGTACTTTTTCATCATGTCCGCTCCTTTCATCCCGTGGGGGGAAGTGAATTGCTTCTTGTGGAAGCAGGGAAAATGCAGTATAATCATAAACAAGTCCCGCTGGGGAACCGATGCGATTATAAAGCGTATCCTAGCACCCCCGGCCGGGAAAGTCAAGGCGGCAGAGCATATTTGCCGCAATAAATCGCTGAAATCCGCAAGTGAGGATCACATGAAGCATAGAATGAGCATCCTTTGCACGGCGGCGCTGCTCATTGCCGCCTGTCTGCTGCTGGGCATCCCCACCATGGCCGACCCGGCGGGACCGCCGCCGGAGGTCGTCCGTGTGGGCCTCTACTGGGGGGGGAATGCCCTGGAGGGCGCAAACCTGCTGAACGCCGTGGGCGAGGGCTACGATTTCGGCTGCTTCACCGGGGAGGGGGATTTCGTCCCGCTCTGCGGCACGGAGGAGAAGGCCGTCAGCATGCTGAAGGATTGGAGCCTGACCTATTCCGGCGGCCAGTACGTGTCCGACGGCGATCCCGACGGGCTGCGGGTGGGTTGCTACCACATCCGCCTTGGCGTCTTCGACGGGCTGGAGGAGGCGCAGGAAGCGGCCGCCGGCTATGAGGACGGCTATGTGGCCATGATGAACGGCAGCTGGTGCGCCTACTGCGGCAGCTATCTCAGCCTGAACGCGGCGGAGGAGGCCCTCGACGAGCGGGGGATCTACGGCACCGCCATGACCGCCTCCAGCCGGTGCGTGACCGTGGTGGCCACCGGCACGGACCGGGTGCTTTTCCAGTATGACGACGGCAAAGACAGCAGTCTGGGCGTCATGCCCCGCCTCGCCGGGGATGGGGCGCGCCCCGTCACCTGGTTCCGGGGCAACCGGTATTACGGCGGCTTCCAGTACACCCGGATGGACGGGGGCAACCTGACCGTGGTGAACGTCCTGTCTGTGGACGACTACACCTGCGGGGTCGTCCCCTATGAGATGAGTCCGAGCTGGCCCGCGGAGGCCCTGAAGGCCCAGGCCGTCTCCGCCCGCACCTTCGCGCAGATCCGGCGCGGCTACCATTCGGCATACGGCTTCGACCTGTGCAACACCACTTGCTGCCAGGCATATCTGGGGGTGAACCCGGATGCGCCGGACTGCGAGGCGGCCGTGCGCGGCACCAGCGGCGTCTACATCACCTATGAGGGGAAGCTGGCCGATACATACTATCATTCCTGCGACGGCGGCGCCACGGAAAACTCCGAAAACGTGTTCTACGAGGCGATCCCTTATCTGAAAGGCGTGAAGGACCCCTATGAGAGCCGCGTGACCACCGGCTACGAGCATTGGGAATACGTCTATACCGCCGATGAGATCACCTGGATCCTCCGCAACAAGGGCTACAACTGCGGCAGGATCGAGAGCATCACCCCCACCTATACGGAGATGGGCAACATCCTTTCCCTGAAATTCAACGACGCCAACGGCGTCAGCTGGACCTTCTCCCGCAGCCGGGCGGGGAGTATCCTCAACAGCCAGACCTACGGCAGGACCATCCGCAGCCAGCGCTTCACCGTGACGGATGCGGACGGCGAAGCCGCCGCCCTCTGCGTCAACAGCGCCTCCGAAGTCCTTTCGGATGGGGAGGAGATCTGGGCCGTGGACGGCAGCGGGAATGTCCGCCGCATCGAAGATCCCGGCAGCATCACAGTCCTCACCGCCTCCGGCAGGGAGACCGTGAAGGCGGGGGGCTCCGGCGGCACGGTGAAGGCGGACCGGTATCGGATCTCCGGCTCCGGCTGGGGACACAACGTGGGCATGAGCCAGTACGGGGCCAAGGCCATGGCCGAGCTGGGCTTCACCTACGACGAGATCCTGAAGTTCTATTACACCGGGGTGGACGTGGGTTGAAGACAAAGGATTTCTTTTATGAACTGCCGGAGGAGCTGATCGCCCAGTCGCCCCTTCCGGATCGCGCCTCCTCCCGCCTCATGCTTCTGGACAAGAGGACCGGGGAGGTGGGCCACAGCGTGTTTTCCCGCCTGCCGGAATACCTCCGGGAAGGGGACTGCCTCGTGCTGAACGATTCCCGGGTGCTTCCCGCCCGGCTCATCGGCCGCAGGGCCACCGGCGGCGCCGTGGAGGCGCTGCTGCTGAAGGATATGGGCGGCGGAGTCTGGGAATGCCTGACCCGGCCCGGCAGAAAGACGCCCGTGGGCACGAAGCTCTTTTTCGGCGAGGGAGAGCTCACCGGGGAAGTGGTGGAGGCCGTGGAGGGGGGCAACAAGCGCATCCGCTTCGACTGCGAGGGCATTTTCCTGGAGGTGCTGGAGCGCCTCGGAAAGATGCCGCTGCCCCCCTATATCAAGCAGGAGCTTCAGGATGCGGAGCGGTATCAGACGGTCTATGCCAAAAGCCCCGGCTCCGCGGCGGCCCCCACGGCGGGGCTCCACTTCACGCCGGAGCTGCTGCAGGCCCTGCGGGACAAGGGCGTGGAGCTGAATTACGTCACGCTCCACGTGGGCCTGGGCACCTTCCGCCCCGTAAAGGAGGAGGACCTGGAGGGCCACGAGATGCACGCGGAGTTCTGCTGCATCTCCCCGGAGACGGCGGCGCGGGTGAACGCCGCCAAAAGGGAAGGACGCCGGGTGGTCTGCGTGGGCACCACCTCCTGCCGCACCCTCGAGGCCGTGGCGGACGAAGCCGGCTTTGTGCGGCCCTTTGCCGACTGGGTCAATATCTTCATCTATCCCGGCTACCGCTTCAAGTGCACCGACGCCCTCATCACCAATTTCCACCTGCCGGAAAGCACCCTCATCATGCTGGTGAGCGCCCTGGCGGGCAGGGAACACGTGCTGGCGGCTTACAGGGAAGCGGTGAAGGCGCGCTACAGGTTTTTCTCCTTCGGCGACGCCATGTTCATCAGCTGACGGCTTTCAAACAAACAGGGCAGCCCTCACCGGGGCTGCCCTGTTGCCGTCTCGTTTTCCGGAAGTCCGTCCGGGGAGGACGCTCACTTCTCCTTTGCGATGATCAGAGAAAAATACCCCGCGTCGTCAGGGATCTCCTCCGCGCTGCGATAGACCGCCTCTCCCGGCATGCCGCAGTTCACCACGGCGCTGACCTTCCGGCCGCTGGCCTTCAGGAGCGCCTTCACTTCCTTCATGTGGCTGGCGGATTTCATCAGCACGTAATTGCCGTCCTGATCCAGCCGATCCTCCGTCTTGTGGACGGCGGGGATGACGTGCAGGGGCTCGTCCCACTCCGTCAGAGGCACGCCCAGGCGCGCCGCCGCCGCGCAGAAGGAGGTGATGCCGCTGACCAGCTCCACCCGGTAGCCGTCCGCCTCCAGATAGTGTTGCAGATAGCTGAAGGTGCAGTAGATGGTGGGATCGCCCAGGGTGAGGAAGACCACGTTTTCGCCCTTGTCCAGGTAGGTTTTCAGAAGCTCCGCGCCCTTCCGGTGCTCCGCGTCGATGCGCGCCCGATCCCGGATCATGGGCATGTCCACCGGCACCAGCTCCTTGTCCGCCAGCTCCGGCACCGCCTGCACGGCGATCTGGTAAGCGGTGGTTTCCTTCGGGACCTTCCCCGGAACGGCGATCACCCGGTTTTCCCGGATCAGGCGGGCGGCCTTCAGTGTCATGAGCTCGGGGTCTCCCGGGCCGACGCCCACGCCGTATGCGATTCCTTTCATCTCAGATCCTCCTTGTGATTACTCTTTCCGCCTCCCGAAGAAACGGGATGCGCGCGGCCCTCCGGCTGCCTGGCGTTCTCCGTGTTTACTCGATTATAGCTCCGATCCGCTGATATTACAAGAAAAACAACCTCCGGGACCGGGCAGGGCAGCCTTTCGTCCGATACTTGACTGACGAGTTGGAAAAACGCTGCAATACTATAAACACAGGTGTTATGAGGGATTCTTGCCTCCCATCCGCGCGTTCCGGCCGAAGGCTCCGTTCGGGAGCCGGAGACCACGTGGAGGGGAACGGTCCGGCACTTTTTCCCAAAGGCGAAGTCGCCTCCGATAGGATATCATACCGAAGGTATATCACCCATTCCGACAGAAACGGATATCATTGAAAAAGCGCCTTTTGCATACCGACAAAAGGCGCTTTTTCATGGCACCCACGGGAGGATTCGAACCTCTGGCCTGCCGCTTAGGAGGCGGCCGCTCTATCCTGCTGAGCTACGTGGGCAAAAAAACCTCCGGCCCGCATCCGCAGGCTGGAGGTATTATAGCATATCGCGGGGAGATTGCAAGGCTTATTTCCCGCCGTCCCGGGAGCGCCGGAACCGGATGACCTCCGCCATGACGCTGACGGCGATCTCCGCCGGGGTTTCCGCGTTGATGGAAAGACCGATGGGGCAGCAGACGGCCTGCAGCTGCTCCATGGGGAAGCCCTCCTCCTCGTGGAGCTTCCGATACAGGGCGTCCCGCTTGGTGCGGCTGCCGATCATGCCGAGGTAGAAGGGCTTTTTGCCCAGGGCCCAGCGCAGCACGTCCTTGTCGTAGGAGTGGCCCCTGGTCATAATGATCACGTAGCTGGCCTCGTCGGCAGGGAAGTCGGGCAAGGCTTCGAAGCTGTCGATGACGACGCAGCTGCAGTCCGGGAAGCGCGCAGTGTTGCAGAAATCCTCCCGATCGTCCACCACCGTGACGCTGAAGCCGCAGCCCACGGCGATCTTCGCCACCTCGCAGGACACGTGCCCGGCGCCGAAGAGAAACATGTGAGGCGCGCTGCCCACGTCCTGGGCCAGGAAGCGGACGCCGTCCACCATGTCGCCGTGGATGGCCGTGCGGATCGGGTTCAGCAGCATCTGCCGCACGAAATTCTGATTGCCCCGGAAGGAGCCCACCAGCCGCTGGCCGCCCACATTCACACAGAGCTGGAAGGGGAGGTCGCTGCCGGGGTTTTCGTCCAGGATATAGAGCAGCCAGGCGGGCACGCCGTCGATCTCCGCCTGGGCGGCGGCCTCCATGACCTCGCCGTAGGCGGGCTCCATATAGGCCAGCAGCACCTCGCAGACGCCGCCGCAGATGAGACCGGCGGTGGCCGCTTCCGAGCCGCTCATATCGTAGTGCATGATCTGGGGCCTGTGATCCTTCAGGACGCTCCGGCGGGCCAGGCTGATGACGCCGCCCTCCATGGCGCCGCCGCCGATGGTGGAAACGATGCTGTCCTTCAGGATCAGCATGCGGCTCCCGGCGCTGCGGGGAGTGGAGCCGTCCTGGGAGATAATGGAGGCCCAGACGAAGGGAACGCCCTGCGCGCAGAGCTCCGCAGCCTCGGCAAAAATGGAATTCATGGTTTTCCTCCGTATCCGCGGCAGGGAATCCCGGATCGCCGCTTTATTTTCTTCAATACATAATAGAGGAAAAGAAATGAAAAATCAAGGATGAGTTCCGGACGCCGCGATCTGCGAAAGCCAGGCGCCAAAATATTCATTTTCTGTAGACCATATTTGAAATTTATGTTACAATATAATTACTGAACAGGAGCCCCCCGGGGAAGCAGGAAGGCTTCCCGGGGAAATACGAAGCCCGGCCTTCGCCGGGGAGAGGAGGAAGCCATGAGCGACAACCGACAATACAAAGCCCTGCTGGCCGCAGCGGCGGAAAAGCTGCGGACCGTATATCCGACCCGACTTGCCCTGCGGGCCTGCGTGGATCTGGACGAAGAGGAAAACGCCCTCTGCTTTAACTCCTTCGGTCGCGAATACAAGGTCCGCTGCAGCGACTGGAGCATCGAACCGGCGACGAACATGTGGCATCATCTGGTCATCCTGCAATACCTGGCGGGTGCCAACGGGCTGCCGCCCACCGCGGATTGGGTGGCCCTGCGGGAGCTGATCCCCGGCTCGGATGCCCGCGCCGCGGAATTCGAGCGGGAATGCCAGAGCCGGTTCGAAAGGCTGGGGAAATACACCCCGCAGCAGATGCGGCGCATCTGCAAGACCCTGGGGGCGGAATTCCGCTATGACGAGTCGGCGGACCTGACCGCCATTCTGCCCTTCATGCCCCAGTTTCCCATCCGGCTGAACTACTGGTTCCAGGACGAGGAGTTCCCGGCCTCCGGGAAATTCCTGGTGAACGCCGGCGTGCGCACCTGTCTCAACATGGAGATCGTGGGGGAGCTGATGCTGTTCATGGCGCGCCGCATGTGCGCGGAGGGAAGACGTCTCAGATGAAGTCCGAAGAGGGAGGGGCGCTGCAGGCCGCAGCGCCCCTCTTGGCGGATTTGACCGCAGCGGAAGAGTATGGTATGATAAGAAAAATCGTCGGCGGAGGGACCTCCGTTCCTGCCGCCGCGGATGGAAGGGTGGAAAAAACATGAAAGTTGTTATCGTCGGAGGCGTTGCGGGAGGCGCCTCTGCGGCGGCCCGTCTGCGCAGACTGGACGAGCAGGCGGAGATCGTGGTGTTCGAGCGTTCCGGCTATATGTCCTATGCCAACTGCGGCCTGCCCTACTACGTGGGCGACGTGATCCGCAAGGAGAGCGCCCTGACGCTGCAGACCCCGGAGAGTTTCAATTCCCGTTTCCGCGTGGCGGTGAAGGTACGGCATGAGGTCACGGCCATCCTGCCCGGCGAAAAGTGCGTCCTGGTGAAGGACCTGACCTCCGGCAGCGAGTTCCGCGAGAGCTACGACAAGCTGATCCTGGCCCCCGGGGCGAAGCCCACCCGGCCCAATCTGCCGGGCATCGACCTGCCGGGCATCTACACCCTCCGCACCGTGGAGGACACGCTGAAGATCAAGGAATACGTCAATGAGAAAAAGCCCCGCTCCGTCGTGCTGGCGGGCGGCGGCTTCATCGGCGTGGAGCTGGCGGAGAACCTGCGGGAGCGGGGCGTCGAGGTCAGCATCGTGGAGGGTCTCACCCAGGTCATGAGCCCCTTTGACCCGGAGATGGCCGCCTTCATCCACGGGGAGCTGCGGCGCGGCGGCGTTCAGCTGCACCTTGGCAGCTTCATCGACAGCTTTGCCGCTGCCGAAGGCGGCATCGACGTGCGCCTGCAGAGCGGCGCCGTCGTCCACGGCGACGCGGTGATCCTGGCCATCGGCGTCACCCCCGACACCGCTCTGGCCAAGGCCGCCGGGCTGGAGCTGGGGCAGCGGGGCAGCATCGTGGTGAACGACCGGATGGAGACCTCCGTGCCGGACATCTACGCCGTGGGCGACGCGGTGCAGGTGAAGCAGTATATCACCGGAGAGGACAGCGTCATTTCCCTGGCCGGGCCCGCCAACAAGCAGGGCCGCATCGCCGCGGACAACATCTGCGGCCGGAACAGCCGCTATCCCGGCTCCCTGGGCACCTCCGTCCTCAAGGTCTTCGACATGACGGCGGCCAGCGTGGGCATCAACGAGGCCGCGGCGAAGCGGGCGGGCCTCCGCACGGACAAGCTCTATCTCTCGCCCAACAGCCACGCCACCTATTATCCCGGCAGCCAGCTCATCAACATGAAGGTGCTCTTCGAGCTGGACACCTGGCGCATCCTGGGCGCCCAGATGGTGGGCGGCGAGGGCACCGATAAGCGGATCGACGTGCTGGCAGCCGCCATTCAGGGCGGGCTGGACGTCCGTCAGCTGGCGGATCTGCAGCTTGCCTACGCGCCTCCCTACGGCGCCGCCAAGGACCCCGTCAACATGGTGGGCTTCATGGCGGAGAACATCTCGAACGGCCTCGTGCGCCAGATCCACTGGCACGACGTGGACACCCTTCCCAGGGACGGGAGCGCCGTGCTGCTGGACGTGCGCACCGTGCCGGAGTACACCCAGGGCCACGCGCCGGACTTCATCAACATCCCGCTCCACGAGCTGCGGGACCGGATGGGTGAGATCCCTGCGGGCAAGCCCGTCTACGTCATGTGCCAGAGCGCCCTGCGCAGCTATATCGGCTGCCGCATCCTGACGCAGCACGGCTTCGAGAGCTTCAACATCGCGGGCGGCTATCGGCTGTACAGCACGGTGGTCCACGACGCGGAGGCGAAGAAGACCGCGGCCCCCTGCGGCAAGGAATAAAAAGAGCGAGTGAACCGGAAGGCCCCGCGCTTCGGCGCGGGGCCTTTTCCGTACCGGGGCCCGCTTGACTTCATCTCATGAAAGCTCTAAGATGAAGGAAATACGACGATCGGGAGGATAACATGGCAGTCGAATTGGAAGAACTGAAGGAAAAGCTGCGCGCCCTGACGGGGAAGCTGCTGGCGTACAACCAGGCCATGGGCGTGATGTATTACGACGCGGCCACGGGAGCGCCCCGGGGCGGCGCGGAGGACCGGGGAAGGACCTACGCGGTGCTCTCCGAGGTGATCTACGGCCTGCAGACCGGGGAGGAGGCCGGTGCGCTCCTGACGGCCCTGAATGAGCGGAAGGACGAGCTGGACGTCGTCACCCGCCGGCAGGTCACGGAGCTTTACCGGGACTACGAGCGCACGAAGAAGATCCCCATGGAGGAATACGTGGCCTATCAGGTGCTGCTCAACGAGGCCGATACCGTCTGGCACAGGGCCAAGGAGGAGAACGACTGGCCCGCCTTCGAGCCTTACATGGAAAAGATCGTGGCCTTCAACCGGAAGCTGGCGGGCTGGCTGGAGCCGGAGAAGAAGCCCTACGGCGCCCTGCTGGATCAATACGAGCGGGGCCTCACCATGGAAAAGCTGGATGAATTCTTCGGCGTTCTGAAGGAGCGGCTGGTGCCCCTCATCCTCAGGATCGCCCGGGAGGGCAGGCAGCCGAAGGATATCTTTGCGGGAAAGCGCTTCCCCGCGGAGCAGCAGCGGCAGCTTTCCGACTGGCTCATGGCGGCCATCGGCATCGACCGGGAGTACTGCTCCATCCGGGAGACGGAGCATCCCTTCACCACCGGCTGGTCCAAGCACGACGTGCGCATCACCACCCACTATCACGAGGAGGACCCGCTTTCCAGCCTGTACAGCGTGGTCCACGAGGGCGGCCACGCCCTCTATGAACTGAACGTTTCCGATGAGCTGCAGGGCACCGTCCTGGCGGGCGGCGCCTCCATGAGCATCCACGAGTGCCAGAGCCGCTTCTTTGAGAACATCATCGGCCGCAGCCGCGGCTTTGTGCACAATCTCCTGCCGGAGCTGCGGCGGCTCTTCCCGGCGCAGATGGAGGGCGTCACGGAGGAGGACCTCTATCGGGCGGCCAACGTGTCCCGGCCCAGCCTCATCCGCACGGAGGCGGACGAGCTCACCTACAGCCTCCACGTGCTGCTCCGCTACGAGCTGGAAAAGCAGCTCATCGACGGCAGCCTCGCCGTCCGCGATCTGCCCGGCGCATGGAACGCCAAGATGAAGGAATACCTGGGGCTGGACGTGCCGGACGACCGGCGGGGCGTCCTGCAGGACAGCCACTGGTCCGGCGGCAGCATCGGCTATTTCCCCTCCTACGCCCTGGGCTCCGCCTACGGCGCGCAGCTCCTGGCCCTCATGAAGGAGACCGTGGACGTGGACGCCGTGATCGCCTCCGGGGATCTGGCGCCCATCCGCGCCTGGCTCACGGAGCGGGTGTGGAGCAAGGGCAGCCTCTACGACCCTCTGGAGATCTTCGAACAGGCTGCCGGCGCACCCTTCGATCCCGCGTATTACACGGACTACCTCACAAAGAAGTATTCGGAGCTGTATGGGTTCTGACTGCGGTGAAAAGCGGCCGCGTTCCCGGACGTCGGGGGCGCGGCCGCTTTCTTCGGCTCATTCAGCAAAGACGCTGCGGAGGATGCGCTCGGTTTCTCCGGTGACTGCGACAAAGTCGATGCAGGGATGGACCACGGCCTCCAGCCGGTCGTGTTCCGCCTTGGCCAGGGCCAGCTCCGCCTGTGCGCGGGCCAGCAGCTCCTCCCGCAGCCGCCGGACCTCCCGGTATTCCGCCTTCTCCGCCTCCGTGGGCGGCTTTCCCAGCTTTTCCAGGTGGATGCGCCGGTCGCCCTCTCCCACCGTGAACCCGAGGCCCGCCGCCGGCACCAGCAGATGGGCGGCCAGCCGAGGCTCCACCGGATCGGGGCACAGGACCGCGTCATAGCCCCGCTCCACCACGGCTTCCAGAGCGGTGCGCAGGAAGACGTCCGCCCGCGCCCGGTCCCCCGTGAGGGAAATGAGCTTCGGCGCCAGCTGCCGCCGGGTATCCGGCAGAGAGACGGGCCCCCGGCAGGTGAAGGCGTCCGTGAAGCAGCGGAACACCCTGCCGCGTCCCGGGCGCTTTCGCAGGCTGCGCACCGCCAGGGAGCCGGCGCGCCGGGCGACGGCCTCCGCAGCCTTCGGCGGGCAGCGCAGGACTTCCCCCATGCTTCCGGCGGCGGCCAGGCAGCAATAGGCGCGCCGGTAATGCTCCCGATAGGCTCGCTCCAGAACGGCAAGGCCTTCGGCGGGCCGGAAAAAGAACCGGCTGAGATCCACGTAAAACCCCGCCTCCCCGGTGAGCTTCGGCTCCATCACGTGGGGGGCGGTGCCGTCGAAAAAGAGCACGCCCCGGTCCGGGAGACAGACCCCGTCCAGAGAGTCGGGATCGCCGGAGCAGAGGATGCGGATCACGGCTTCCCCCTTCCGGGCGGCCTCCTCGGCGACCCGGGTCATGAGGCCGGATTTGCCGCAGCCCGCGCTGCCTTTGACGATGAAAACGCGCTTCGGCGCAAGTGAGGCGGCGGCCTCCTCCGCCAGGGAAAAGAATCCCTCTGCGGTATTGGCGCCCCAGAATACAGAGATATCCTTCATATCGCACTCCCATAGTCAGATTCTGTCCCAGTACTATGCGCGAGCGCCGGGGCAGGTGACGGTTGAAATCCGGCGCCGCGTATGGTAGAATCGGCAGTGCCGGAAGGGGGGAGAGCCATGCGAAAGAGAATGTTGATCCTGATCCTTTGTTTTGTGCTTCTGGCGGGGATCGGCACTGCGGCGGCGGCCGCGGGCGGCGCGGAGGACCCGCTGCTGTCCCTGAGCTATCTGTACAATACCTGCCTGCCGAAGCTGCAGGCTCTGTTCTCCGGCGAGACGGAAACGAAGCTCAACGCTGCCGCGGCGAACTACACCAAGCGGTTGGATGCCATCCGCCTGCCCGAGGACGACGGATGGGAACGGGCGGTCTCCTTTGTGCCCCTGACCCTGGGGGACGGCGCCGGCGTCCGCCTGGGACCCTTCGGGAAGTTCATGCTCACCGGCGGAAAAGCAAAGCTGACCGTCGTTTCCGGCGAGGTGATCGACGTGTCCGAGGGCCGGGCCTGCACCGACGGTGAGTGGCTGACCCTGAACCACCGCTACTTCGCCGTGGAGGATTCGGAGGCCCTGATCCGCTGCTATGCCGACGGATCGGAAGGGTTCGCGGACGGGAGATACCTGATGGAGACCGCCGGCAGCGTTCCCGCAGCCGAGCGGTTCACGGACATCGAAGGCCACTGGGCCCGCAGCAGCATCCTGGAGCTGGCGGAAAAGGGCCTGGTCAACGGCATGGACGCCCACACCTTCGAGCCGGACCGGAAGGTGACCCGGGCCATGTTCGTCACCATCATGGGCAGGATGTACGGGGCGGACGCCTCTTACCCTGCACCGGAGAGCTTCACGGACGTGCAGGCCTCCGACTGGTTCGCGCCCTATGTGGGCTGGGCGGCTGACTGCGGCGTCGTCAACGGCTATGACGACGGCACCTTTGCCCCCAATCTGGAGATCACCCGGGAGCAGATGGCCCTGATCCTGATCCGCTACTGCAGCGCCGCGCATCTCACCCTGCCGGAGACCGTGACCGGAGCGCCCTTCCTGGACGAGGGAGAGATCAGCTCCTGGGCGCTGGAAGCGGTGCTGAAGGCCAGAAGCTATGGCCTCATCAACGGCCGGGACAACGGCTGCTACGACCCCAAGGGCACGGCGACCCGGGGAGAGATGTGCGCCGTGATCTCCCGCCTCATGGAGAAGGCGGAGGAGATCGATACAGACTGACGGGAAGTGAAGTTATGGAGATACAGGAGAAGATCAGCCGCTGGGTGGATGCGCGCCGGGAAGACTATCTGCGGGACGTGTCCCGTCTGGTGGCCATCCGCAGCGTGACCGGCGACGCGAAGCCGGGCATGCCCTTCGGCGAAGGCCCTGCGGCCGCCCTGGCGGAGGCCCTGGCTCTTGCCGGCGAGAAGGGCTTTTTTACAAAGGATTACGACGGCTACGTCATGACCGCCGATCTGCTGCAGGGGGAGACCGCCCTGGATATCCTGGCCCACCTGGACGTGGTGGGCGAGGGCGACGGCTGGGAGACCGACCCTTACGCCGCCGTGGAGAAGGACGGCTGCCTCTACGGCCGCGGCACGGACGACGACAAGGGCCCCGCCGTGGCCGCCATGTACGCCATGGCCTGTGTCCGGGAGCTGGCGGGGGACAAGCTTCGCAGGAACGCCCGTCTCATCCTGGGCACAGACGAGGAGACCGGCTCCCGGGACATTCGGTACTACTATTCCAGGGAAAAGAGCGCCCCCTTCACCTTTTCCCCGGACGCCAGCTTCCCCGTGTACAACACGGAAAAGGGCGGCCTGGCGGGCCGCTTCCGCCGCGCGTGGGAGGCAGCGGAGGCCCTGCCCAGGGTGACTGCGATGAGCGGCGGATACCGCATCAACGTGCTCCCTGCGGACGCCTGGGCCGAGGTGTCTGGCGGCACG
>JAEEGL012323471.1_pt1 | contig 13468 bp, 9 predicted proteins | sample 9134231 | NCBI WGS metagenome assembly JAEEGL01 (sample SAMN16246548, study PRJNA631951) | gut metagenome | biome: gut microbiome; feature: rumen; material: fiber-attached | host: Bos | place: Iran: Karaj | collected 2018-10 | reverse complement strand
GCCGGCGATGAGCACGAGAGCAGCGGCAATGATCAGAAATACCCAGAAGGGGATGCCCATGAAGACGGCCGGACCGTTCGAATTTCCGTCCCCACTGCCGCCCGGATCGTTCGAATCTCCGTTCCCGCTGCCGGTCGGACCGTTCGAATTATCGTCCTTGCTGCCGCCCGGACCCGGTTCACCGGGCTCCGCGGGTGCATCAGACCCGCCGGGGCCTTCAGATTCGCCCGGATTCTCGCTTCCGCCGGAATTCTCAGACCCCGGCATCACAGTTTCATCGGAACTTTCGCCCGGTGATGAAGGCTCATTGCCGGATCCCGACGCCGGATCATCCGAAGGATCTGTCTCCGTAGACTGGTCATTCTTTTCCGTGGCGGGCTCCTGTCCGGTCGCCTCTTTTATCACATAGCCGCAATCCAGGCAAACCTGCGGATCCGCTGCCGTGGCGTCTTTTCCCGGCCGGTGTGCCGTGACGGCACTGTGCGCCCCGCAAAGATTCGTGCAAAGGTGCGCGTGACCGGTTGCGTCCGTATAATTCCACTCATTGCCCCAGAAATGGTTTCCCTTCGCGCCGTATTCCAATTGACAGACGGTACAGATCGCGCCGGAAACGCAGGTCGCGGTCCCGCCGGAGTGCGTGCCGCGCGTTCCTTCGATCGTCTCGCCGCAGTTCCGCCGCTGGCAGACGCGGTAATGTGCGGTTCCGTTCGACATCCAGCCGGATTCCCAATGCCCGAGCGCCGGAATGACGCCCCAGTTATCGTCCGTGATCCGGACCGCAGCGTTATTGTCCTCGAAACTCCACCCGCACGAACAGCGATAATGATACTCCCGACCCGCCGCGGTGCAGGTCGGATAGACGCGGTTCACCTTCGTCAGACTGTGAACGTGGTCAAAATCATATGAGATTTCAATGATCTCCTCCGGATCCTGCTCATACGCCTTCGCGGCGCGCGCGTCAAGGCCGTTCACCTTGGCGACCACTTGCGGGGCATTGCCCGATAGCGCGAAACGCTTGCCGCTCGCCGCCGAAAGCCACACGACCAGACGGTATTTGTGTCCGGCAATGAAGCGGTCGCCCGACTGCAAATATTTGTCCGCGGTCTTGTCGTACCACATTTCCTGATTCCAACGGTTTTCTGCACTGTAGAGTTCCGGATCGTCCGTGGTCACGGAAGAGGGCACGGACGATCCGGCCGTCGGTTCCTGCACGGACAATGATACGGAAGAGATGTTCTGTATGACGGAAAGGGCGGCTTTGTCAATGTAACCGAAATATCCGTTCACCGCGACGCGGTAATAACCGCCGGCGTCTTTTAACAGCCGTACGCGTTCGTTTTTGGCAATCCGTGCCGTCACCCGGGAGCCGCTGTACGGACCCTCGATGACGGGCGTGTCATTGCTTTTGGTCAATGCCACGCAGATGCTCTCGGAGGGCCAGACGCTCACGACCGTCGTCACCGAGTCCAGCGTTTCCATGCGCGCATTGTCCACGTACAGCACCAGATCGCTCCGGAAAGTGACCGCGTTAGCGCCGTATTTCGTCGGTAAAAAGCCGCTTACAGGGTTGTCGTAGGGGATCGTGCGTCCGTCGTAGGTGATGGTCGTTTCAATCCGCGTTTCGGTTTCGGAAGAAACCCGGATATCGGCAGGAACCGGCGTAAAAGAGTGGGAGGGCATCAGACCCGACACGCTGAAATCGCCGGTCGCGGTATAATAGCGGACTCCGTCTTCCTCGCGGTCAAACTGGCTTCTCCCATCGGAAACAGTCACGCCGGCTTTCGTAAAGCCGACGTCTTCCTGCTTTAGTTTTTCCAGCAGGGAGGCGTGCGTGAACACGACCATGTTCATGTCCGGACCCCAGGCGGTCTTGCCGTCGGAAGTCGTGACTTTGCAACAAAAATAGATGCTTTCCCAGCCCTTTCCGTACTCGTCGCCGTCTTTCACCTTACAGCGGAGATGATTGGTCGTCGTTCCCTGAAACGCATTGTTTTCCTCCAGCCGGATGAGTTCGTCGACCGGCACATTCCGCCCGACGCTCGCGTACCATTGATAGGTCGGGTTTTCGGCGTTTTTCGCGTACACCACGAGATCGTAAACGCCCGGAGCGTACACGTTGGGGTCACTGGACGGGCTCATCTCGACGGCGAGCGCGCCGGCGGCATGAATCGGAAACGTAAATGCGGGAATCAATGACAATGCGATTCCGAGCGAGAGCAGGAGGGCAGCGGCCCTCAGAGTAAGCTTTTTCATGATGGGCATGAATCCTTTTAAAATCAATTAACCGTCGTAGCAAAAACTCCTTTCGAAAGGGAGGTCATACGCTACAACACATTTATACCATAACGGCCGCATTATTTCCACTACAAACCAGCCGGTCTGTTATCATTTCTTCTGCGGTTCCAGCATTTTCCGGATCGTGAAGAACCGGAGCCGTTTGGGAAGCTTGTCGAAGAGAATGAGGAGAGGACTCCTGTTGATGCGCATGGAGTGGTGTCCTTCCGGCATCTTACGGAGGAATATGCATGACGTTCGATGCTTTATTATACCATGAATTTATCGGTTTTGAAACAAGGAAAACGGGAAGCCTCATCCAGCGCTTCGCGTCGCTCACATAAGGAAACTCGTTGATTTCGAAAACAGTGGTGATGTTTTTTCTGGAGCAGATATCACAGGAGGTGTTTTTTTGTTTCCTACGAGAGCGTGATACTGAAGCCTGGTTTCCTTTTGTCGCAATTCGGGCTTACATTTTTCGCGGAAAAGTTAGTCGCTTGAGGGAAAATGAGATTGCGGCTTATCCTTTTGCGCATTTGATAAGCCTAAATCCATATCGCCGCGATCTAGGCTTACAAATTCCGCGGAAAAGTTAGCCGCTTGAGAAAAAATGAGATCGCGGCTATAAAAAGGTGCAAAAATGGCAGTTCTTTACGGATTGTCAAATAGAAAATTATATTATATAATAATAACTGGGTCAGCGGCTCTTCATACGGCAGACCTATGAAGACGAAGACATTCAAAAAAGAGTTAGACTTAGCCGGACGGTTGGTATCAGGTGGCGTTGAAATCGCTCATTGCCACGGGAGAAACCTTCGTGATCGCGGAGTTTCCGCTGACAGCCGGAGATTTGAATCAGTGATCGCCGATCGCAGCATGAATGAATCATGAAACCTGTTCCGAAAACCAATGCCATGCGCATTCTGGAATCCATGAAGATCCCGTTTACGTCCTATACGTACGAGTGCGAGGAATTCGTGGATGCGATCCAAATTGCGGACCTGTTAGGCCTTCCTTACGAAAAGGTCTATAAAACGCTGGTCGCGGAGGGACACAGCCGGGAATACTATGTGTTCGTGATCCCGATCGCAGAAGAACTGGACTTAAAAAAGGCAGCCAAGTCGGTCGGAGAGAAGTCTGTGGAACTGATCCACGTAAATGACATAAATAAGATCACGGGCTACATCCGCGGGGGATGTACGGCGGTCGGCATGAAAAAGCAATACGTGACGCGGATCGACGCTTCTGCAAGGGCATTGGCGTCCGTCATCGTCAGCGGAGGCCGGCTCGGCATGCAGATCGAATTAACGCCGGACGATTTGAAGAAAGCCGCCAAGGCGGAATACGACGACATCATCAGGGGAAAATGATCCTCCTAATCACAGGTGCATCGCACACGGGAAAGACGCTTCTCGCGCAGCGGATGCTTGAAAAATACGGAGTTCCTTATCTCTCCATCGATCATCTGAAGATGGGGCTGATCCGGAGAACGCAATGGTCGATCTGTTTTTTACTTTTTTGAAAATCGGGCTATTCACCTTCGGCGGCGGGTATGCGATGATCCCGCTCATCGAGAATGCGTGCGTCACAAAGAAAGAATGGATCACGCATGAAGAGATGATGGAGATCACGGTGATCGCCGAATCCACGCCCGGTCCCATTGCGATCAATTGCGCCACGTACGTCGGACTGAAGAAAAAGGGGATCCGGGGCGCCGTGGCAGCGACGCTCGGTGTGGTTTTGCCGTCGTTTCTCATCATACTTCTGATCTCGTTTTTCCTGGACCGCTTTCTGGAGATCAAGTGGGTCGCGAGCGCTTTCAAAGGGATCAAGATCGCGGTCGGCATTCTGATCATTGATGCGGCGGTCAGGATGATCGTCAAGATGAAAAAGAACGTGCTTCCGGTCATCGTTCTGGCGGTCGCGTTTGTTGCCATGATGCTGATCAACGTTTTCGCATTGCGGGTCTCGACCATAGTGCTGATGCTCTCAGCGGCTTTTGCAGGTCTTTCCGTTTATCTGATCAAGCGACGCAAAGAAAAGGAGGTGTCCAAATGATTCTCCTTGAATTGCTTCTCGGCTTTCTCGAAATCGGTTGTTTCTCTTTCGGCGGAGCGTACGGGGCGATCCCGCTCATCCGCGAGGTGGTTTTGTCCTACGGCTGGATCGAAGAAGAGAAACTGTCGTACATGATCGCGGTCAGTGAGAGTACTCCCGGACCGATCATGGTCAATATGGCGACGTATATCGGAAGCACCAAGGCAGGAGTTCCGGGCGCACTGATCGCAACTTTCGCTGTGATCCTTCCGGCATTCCTCATCGTGGTTTTGCTCACGCTGCTTTTGAAGAATCTGGTGAAGAAACCGGCGGTGCAGTCCATGATGGGCCCGTTAAAAGCTTGCGTTGCGGGGGTCATTCTTGCCACGGGCGCCTATATGATCCTGATGAATTGCGTAGGCAGTTTTGTGAAGGCTTCGGTGGACGTTGCGGCGATCCTGCTGGCAGTTGCTCTGGCGGCCGTATATTACGGCTCCCGCAAGATCCTGAAAAAAGGAATGTCACCGATTTTGCTCATTTGTCTCGCGGGCATTGCCGGGGTGCTGATCTACGGCTGGCAATGAGATCCCTTCATCAAAAAGCAGGAGTGATTACGGTATGAAACTGATCGAACCGACAATGGAATACTGTCCTCAGATCCGGGCGTACCGGAAAGAATTCCTTGACAGCGGCGATTCCATGGACGGAACGGGCGGCTTGCGGCAGATCGAAGATCCGGCGGAGTGGGTGGAACGCAGCATTTCGTGGAAAGACGCCGCCAACGTTCCGGAAGGGCGCGTCGCGGCGACACAGTTGATTTACGTCAGGGAAGAAGACGACAAGATCGTCGGAATGCTTCAGATCCGGCATACGATCAATGAGTATCTGAGACAGTTCGGCGGTCATATCGGCTATTCCGTCGCTCCGAGCGAGCGCAGAAAAGGCTATGCGTCCCGGATGCTTCGGACGGCATTGCCGATCTGTAGGGAACTTGGGCTCGACCGCGTGCTCATCACATGCAATGATTACAATGAGGCGAGCCGGAGAACGATCCTGTCAAACGGCGGCAGATTCGAATCCACGGCCTTTGAGCCGGAGGAAAACGAAACGCTGGAACGGTATTGGATCGACATCTGAAGGAGAACGCCGAATGAATGAATTGGCAAAAAACCTGAAGCAGATCCATACGGAGAAGAAGAGTTACCGGACGATGCAGAAGAAGTACATCGTCTGGTCCGTGATCCTGGGGCTGATCGTCCTCGGGGGCGTTGCAGCATATCTTTGGCTGAAGCCGTGGATCATCAACTATCAAAGCAAGACGTTCGATGTCGTTCCGCAATTCCTTTATCTGACCGGCATTGTCCCGCTCTGGCACGCCGCCGGAGGTGCCTTCGCGCCCTGCCTCCTTTCGTTGTGGCTGGACCTCCGGATCAAAAAACACTGGAATCTCATTGCCCTGAACCTCGGAATTGCGGCAATGATCCCCGCCTTCGTTACCGCATTGCAGCTTTTACTGTGGAATCCTCCCAAAAGCGGCACCTCTGAGTTGACGTTGTGGTTCCCCTTTCTCTTTTGGTCGACCTGGTTTTCTCAACTCTTTTGTATCATCCTTCCTTTCTTCGGCGGAGGAGGTCTCTTTCTCGGCATCAACCGCGCCAAAGCGAAACCGGAGTGAACCCGCTCCGGTTTTTTGATGCGCTGAAGATCACGCAATTCTTCCGAAAAAAGGGTGTTTTTCTCACCGAGAGTATGATACAATAATCCTAATATGACGGTTGTGCCGGTCCGGGCAATGCAATGATGGGAGAAACAGGCCATGCGTATTACTGACATTCTGAAGGATCCGAGAGTCACGATTTCTTTTGAAATATTTCCGCCGAAGACGTCGGTCGGCATCGAGCCGGTCATGGAAGCGGCGAGGGAGATCGCCGTTCTGAAGCCGGACTTCATCAGCGTGACGTACGGCGCGGGCGGCGGCAGAGCCCGGCATACTGCGGAGATCGCGGGACGGCTGCAGGCGGAATCGGGCGTACCGGTACTGGCACACCTTACCTGCGTGACGCAGACCAAAGAAACGCTGAAAACTGCCGTCGACGAGCTTTTGTCTCTCGGAATCGAGAACATTCTGGCGCTCCGCGGTGATCTTCCTGCGGACGGGGAAGTGAAGAAAGAGTTTTCTCATGCAGTGGATCTCGTCCGGGAACTCAGGTCGCTCGGAGATTTCTGCATCGGCGGCGCCTGCTACCCGGAGGGTCACGTCGAATCGCCGCACAAAGCCGACGACATCCGGTATCTGAAAGAAAAGGTCGATGCCGGAACGGATTTCCTCACGACGCAGATGTTCTTCGACAATCATATCTTTTACAATTTCCTTTACCGGATCCGTGACGTCGGCATCCGGGTCCCGGTCCTGCCGGGCATCATGCCGATCACGAGCGCCAGACAGCTCGGCCGTTCCGTGGAATTGTCCGGAACCATGGTCCCGGAGCGGTTCCGCGCGATCGTGGATCATTTCGGCGATTCGCCGGAAGCCATGAAGCAGGCCGGGATCGTTTACGCGAGCGAACAGATCATTGACCTCCTCGCAAACGGCATCAATCACATCCACGTGTATTCCATGAACAAGCCGGACGTGGCTGCCGGCATCATTGCGAATCTCTCCGCGATCCTGGGGAGAACGCCGTCCGGAGAAGAATCAAGATGACGTCGGAAACACCGGACAAAAAGGAGATCTACCGGTATCTCGGATACCGGAACGAACTGCCCGACGAACGGGTCGTCCGGAAGGTGGACGCCGCTGTTGAAAAACTGATGCCGCGTCTTCGTCCGAAGTCCGTGTATCTGGAATTCCCTCTGGAATTCTGCGGCAATGAGGAATCGCCGGCACTTTCGTTTGCCGGCCTGACCGTGCAAAGCAATGCACTGTGGAAGCATCTTTCGGGATGCACTTCGGTGATCCTGTTTGCATTGACGGTCGGACCCGAACCGGACCGTTTGATCCGGCGGTCTGAAGTGGACCGGATCTCTGATGCCGTGATCTATCAGGCCGTATCGGCAGCAGCGGTGGAAAGCGAAGCGGACCGCCTGAACGAGGAACTGATCCGCTCTTACGGCGAACGCGGCTTTTCATTAAAAACGCGGTTTTCTCCGGGGTACGGAGACTTCGACCTGGCATTTCAAAAGGATTTTATTCGCATACTGAATACTCCGAAAGCGATCGGACTTACATTGACGGAAGGCTTGCTTATGATCCCTTCCAAATCGATTACGGCGGTCATCGGCGTGTACCGGAAGGAAAGCATGAACGGGAGTGAAACAAGCAATGAAAACCCCACTTGAACGAATACGGACGGAGCGGCTCTTTTATGACGGAGCGACCGGAACGATGCTGCAGAAACTGGGCTTACAGCCGGGAGAGTTCCCGGAAACGCTGAATCTGACGCATCCGGAAATGGTTGAGGAAGTTGCGCGTCAATACTTTCTCTCCGGCGCGGACGTCGTGAACACGAACACGTTCGGGCTGAACGATCTCAAGTTCCCCGGAAAAGCCGGGGAGATCGCCCGTGCGGCTGTCGGGATCGTGAAGAGAGCGCGGGAAACCGCCGGCCGTTCGGACGGTCTCGTTTCGCTCGACATGGGACCGACCGGAAAACTTCTGGAGCCGCTCGGAGACCTGTCGTTTGACCGGGCCGTCTCCCTGTACGGCGAAGTCGCGAAAGCCGGCGAGGAAGCCGGTGCGGATCTCATCCTCATTGAGACGATGGGCGACATATACGAGGCGAAAGCCGCCGTGCTCGGCGCGAAAGAGTCGTCTTCCCTGCCGGTCCTCGTCACCTTTACTTTCGATTCTTCGGGCAAATTACTGACGGGCGGCACGCCGGAGACGGTGGCCGCCGTATTTGAAGGGTTGGGGGCAGACGCGATCGGGTTGAACTGTTCTTTGGGCCCCCGCGAAATGATCCCGCTCATTCGGCGGTTCCGGGAGTATTCTTCCCTGCCGCTCATTGCCACGCCGAACGCCGGCATTCCTTTTGTGGAAGGGGACCGGACGGTCTATCCGCTTTCTCCGGACAAATTCGCGTCCGTGATGGAAGAGATCGCAGGACTCGGCGTTCAGATCTTCGGCGGATGCTGCGGCACGACGCCGGACCACATCCGGGCAATGATCTCGCGTGTCCGGGAAATCCCCTATGAAAAGCCCGTGAAAAAAGAGCGCACGCTCATTGCCGGGCAGGCGGAAGCCCTGGAGATCGGGAAGAAACCGCTCGTCATCGGCGAGCGGATCAATCCGACCGGCAAGAAGCGGTTCAAGGAAGCGTTAAAGAACCACGACGTAAACTATCTCATGTCACAGGCGATCGAAGAAGAGCAGGCCGGCGCGGACGTCCTGGACGTGAACGTGGGTCTGCCCGGGATCGACGAGGCGGAGATGATGAAGGATGCGGTGACCTCGATCCAGAGCGTCTCGTTCCTTCCTCTGCAGCTGGATTCGTCCGATCCGTCCGCGCTTGAAAAGGGACTTCGTTACTGCAACGGCAAGCCGCTCGTGAATTCCGTGAGCGGCAAGGAAGAAAGCCTTCGAAACGTCCTGCCTCTTGTCAAAAAATACGGCGGCGTCCTGGTCGTTCTGCCGTTGGACGAGGCCGGCATTCCGGCGACGCCGGAAGAACGGATCCAAGTGGCGGAGAAGGTGATCCGGAGGGCGGAAGAGTACGGGATCGAGCGGAAGGAACTCGTGATCGACGGCCTCACCATGGCGGTGTCCGCCGATCCTTCCTTCGGAGAAACGACGTTACGGACGATCCGTCTCGTCCGGGAACAACTGGGTCTTCCGACGATCCTCGGTGTGTCCAACGTTTCCTTCGGCCTGCCTTACCGGGAAAACCTGAACGCGACGTTTCTCGCGATGGCATTGAACGAGGGCCTTTCCCTCGCCATCGTCAATCCGAACAGCGAAGGCGTCATGGCATCCTACCGGGCGTATCTCGCGCTTTCCGGTCAGGACGATCAGTTTTCTTCTTACATCGAGGCGTATCGCGACGTGACCGGGCGGGAACTTGCGACGGCAAAAACGGCCGGAACGGAAAAAACGCAGGAGCCCGGGGGACGTTCCTCTCTGTTTTCGGCGGTGATGCACGGGCTTCCCGAAGAAGCGAAGAAACTTGCGAAAGAAGCATTGAAAGAAACGCCGCCGTTAGAACTCATTGACCGGGAACTGATTCCGGCGCTCGATGAGGTCGGGCGCGGCTTTGAAAAGAAACGGGTTTATCTCCCGCAGCTGCTCATGAGCGCGGAAGCGGCGAAGGCGGCATTCGAAGTGGTGCGGAGCCGGCTCTCCGGGGAAGGAGAGCGGAAGACTGCCGTCAAGGGACGGATCGTTCTGGCGACGGTCAAAAACGACATTCACGACATCGGGAAAAATATCGTCAAGATCCTTTTGGAAAACTACGGATACGACGTGATCGACCTCGGCCGGGACGTACCGCCCGAAAAGATCGTGGAAACGGTGGTTTCCGAAGGGATCCGCCTGGTCGGACTGTCCGCGCTGATGACGACGACCGTGGTCAGCATGGAGGAGACGATCCGCGAGCTGAAGGCGGTGCGGCCGGACGTTCTCATCATGGTCGGAGGAGCGGTCTTGACGCCGGACTATGCGAAAAAGATCGGTGCGGACTTTTACGCGAAGGATGCCATGGAAAGCGTCCGGATCGCGGATCAGGTGTTTTGAACAGAGGGGATGAAATCGTTGATAGTAGATTGACATGTAGTCTATTATGATATATAATCTATCACATATAGCTGAACGAGGTGCCGGAATGCGGAATACGGAAAAAGATGAGATCGAAATGGCGGCAAGGCGCGAAGCCATGCTGACAGAAGGATATCGCTTGTTTTCTGAAAGAGGGATCGAAGCCGTTTCCATGCAGGACGTGGCGAATGCCTGCAATCTGGGCATTGCCACGCTGTACCGCTATTATAACACGAAACTGCTGCTGGTGATCGACATCGGTTCCCGGAAGTGGATGGAGTACAGCGAGCACGTGATCAGGTGCCGTGAGGCCAGCCGGGCGGACGCCATGACGGCCGCGGAAGAACTGGACTTTTATCTGGGGTTCTACATTGACCTTTACAGGAATCACAAGGATCTGCTCCGGTTCAATCAGTATTTTAACAACTACGTACAGCATGAAGGCGCGACGGAAGAGCAGCTTCTGCCGTATCTTTCGGCGATCGGAGTGATGGTGCGCCTGTTCCATGAACTGTACGAAAAAGGAAAGAAGGACGGGACGATCCGCACGGATCTTCCGGAAGGCAAAATGTTCGCCGCCACGAGCCACATCATGCTGGCCGTGGCGGTTCGTTATGCTCAGGGACTTTTGTATTCGGCCGGCAATGAAGAAGACCGCACCGAAGAGTATCTTCTGCTGAAGAACATGATTTTGCGGGAATACGTGGTCCGTTAAGGAGAATTGCAGGGAGGACGTTGAAAATGAAGAAGACTGCAAGGCGTATTTTGGCTGTCGCACTGGGACTGATCCTGACGTTTACGGGGATGCCGGTGCAGGTGAGCGCCGGCCATGCACCGGGTGAAGATCACGATTGGTTTCTCGTCTATACGGCTCAGCCGACGTGTGAGAAACCCGGCATTGAGTACTATCAATGCTATGATTGTAATGAATGGCTGGAGGAAGAGTTCGGTGCTCCGCTCGGGCATACGTACGAAAACAATTTCTGCATCCGATGCAGGAAGCTGGATCCGAACGCCGTAGCACCGCCTGTAAACATCGGTGATTCTACCCTGTACTCCGGTCCGGGCGGGTTGACCGCGACTGCCGGCACGGATACGGGCGGAAGCGACGGCACTTCCTATCTCGGCCTCATGGACGGCGATCCTGCAACGGTATGGCGTACGACGCATCGGTCGAATTCTTTTACGGATACGGTCGATTTTCAGACGAACGGAGCCATTCTGATCCACGGATTACTGTTCACGCCCGGAGCGTCCGCCGAAAACCAGATGCTTCCGGAAAAGTGGGCGCTTCTCGGCCGGTATGATGAGAACGATGAATGGACGGCGATCGTTTCCTACGACAGCGACTGGATCATGTTCCCTGCCGGTGGTGATACCAAATTCCAGTATCCGGTCAACGACGACCGTCCGTACCGATATTTTCGGTATCAGGTGACCGGCGTGCGTGACGCGTCGGGAACGCTGAATTACACGTATCAGCTCGCCGAACTGGAACTGTACGGCGAGGACTATGAACTCCTATTGACCTATTATCCTGCCGCAGAAGCGTCGTGTTCTCTGGCGCCTCATATCGCTTATTATCTCGGATCGAACGGCAGATATTATGCGGATGAAAACGCAGAGACGGAACTGGATCCGGCGGAGATCTTTTCCGGCGTGCCGCTTGGGCATCTGCTTACTTCAGAAAGCCTTTTTACACCGCCGACCTGTACCGAACGCGGATATACGTCTTATCTCTGCTCACGATGCAATGAATGGATCCCGACGGAGTACGTTCCTGCGCTCGGACACGATTTCGACGCGAACGGCGTCTGCCGCGTCTGCGGCGCTGTCGATACGACGACGCCGGTCCAGACGGCGGTCTCGTACATTGACGCAGTCGGTGCGGCGGCCGATGCAGACAGATACGTGACGCTTTCCGGAAGCCTCACGTCGCTGGATTCGCTTTTCTATTATCTTTCGGGAAACCTCACGATCAATTCCCGTATCGAAGTGAACGGGTCTGCGAAAATCATTCTGAAGGACGGCGCGACGCTGACCGTCGATCAGGGCATTCACGTGAAACCCGGCGCCTCTCTGGAGATTTACGGGCAGAGGAACGGTACCGGTACGATCATGATCACAGGAACAGAGGACGGGAACGCGGCGATCGGCGGCAACGCGAATGAGTCCGCCGGTGCGATCCGGATCTACGGCGGCAAACTGAACCTGACCGGCGGTCCGGGCGCGGCGGCAATCGGCGGCGGATCAAACGGCTCCGCTTCTGAGATCACGATCACCCGCGGCTCGGTGACGGCTTCCAGTGTCGGCGCGCCCTACACGGCAGGCGCCGTGATCGGCGGCGGATCAAACGGCGGCGCGGGAACGATCACGATCAGCGGTGGATCACTGGATCTCACATCCTGCAGGAACACGACCGGTACCGTCCGAATGGAAACGCCCGGCATCGGAAGCGCAGGACACGGCTATGAACCCGGGACGATCACGATTTCCGGGGGTGTGATCAAAGTCACGGCTGTCATTACCGGCGATGACCTGATCGGTGCGGATTCAAGAGATACTTACGGTCATAATACGATCATCATCTCCGGCGGTACCATCCGGGGCAACGGTTCCATCGGAACACAGGGTGACCGCGGAAGCGACCTCAGCATCACCGGAGGCGTCGTTGATATCTACGAATGGAACCACTGCTCGGTCGGGTCTGAATACGGAACCACCTATCTGGCACTTCAGGGATCGGGGAGTTATCTCAATGCGGACGAGGTCCGCGGGACCGTCACCATCGGAAGTACCATGGTCTATAGCGAAGGCGGGCTTCTCGTTACGGCGGAAAACATTGCTTTGCTGGATTCCAAGTTCAATCACAAAATCCTGGCGCACACGCATTCGCTTGTGCACCACGCGGCCGTTCAGGCCGACTGCGGGAATGACGGCAGCATTGAATACTGGTCCTGTTCCTGCGGATTGCTTTATGCGGATGCAAACGGAGAAACCGCGATTGAAGAGACGGCGACCGTCGTTCCGGCGAGCGGAAACCATACGTTCGAACATCATCCGGCGGAACCGGCGAATGAAACACCCGGCACGTATGAATACTGGGAATGCACGGTCTGCGGAAAGTGTTATCTTGATGAGAACGGTGCAGAGGCGGTTTCGGAGCAGGACCTCATTGACCGACCGGCGGTGTCTTATCTCGATGAAAACGGAAGCGCTGAGACGATCACGAATTACGTGGTCGTAACGCCGGATATCGTTGAATGGAATGACGAAGCGCTTGTTCGCGGCGTGAGCGCGGACGGCTGGTACGTAGCATTCGGAAACGTGACGATGCAGGATCTCGTCGTCACCACCGGCGACGTGAAACTGATCCTGGCGGACGCTTCGACACTGAATGCTTCCGGC
>JAEEGL011775755.1_pt1 | contig 13468 bp, 9 predicted proteins | sample 9134231 | NCBI WGS metagenome assembly JAEEGL01 (sample SAMN16246548, study PRJNA631951) | gut metagenome | biome: gut microbiome; feature: rumen; material: fiber-attached | host: Bos | place: Iran: Karaj | collected 2018-10 | reverse complement strand
ATAATTCTATTTTATATGTAAAATTTAATCTTTACAATAATAAATCACTATGTTAGATTAAAAAATATGAAATTTCAAAAACAAATCAGTATTTTTTGCTTAATCAGTCTATACCTCTTTTGTACTATATTATGCTCATGCAAGCATCAGACATATACTTCATCTTTTTCGGCAGAAGAAACCCAGAAACAGCTTAATATTCTGCTCGAAACACAGGAACTTGATTCAAAACAACGATATACAATTATAAATCAGATTGCAAATAATCTTCTTGCGGCAGAAGACTATCAGGGTGCAATTCTTCTATTAACAGAATGGGTAGAAAAGAACCCTGATGATATGTATAACTCCTACTGGCTTTTGATGACAGCACATGCATACCTTTCGCTTGGTGCAGAACCTGTTGCCGAATACTATTTTGACCGAATTCTGCAGAAATGTCCTGATTTACTTGTAAAAGGAAGCTCAATTCACTTTATGTGCCTGCAGAACCTTATTCAGATCAGTAAAACTCCAAGCCACAGAATTAAATATTTTAATGATCTTATAAACAGATTCCCGCAGGACGTTAATACTACAGAACTTTATCTGCGTCTTGCACTTGAATACGAAAATGACAACCAGTGGGATCAGGCATTAAAGGCATGTGAACTTTTTGTACAGCAGCCTGACGCTACAGCAATTCAGATTCCGGGTGAACCTGATGCTTATAAGAATGCCCGTCACCTCATTGATTTTAACAATTCTTCTAAAGACTGGACTTTTGAAACTCTTGATGAACTTGTAAATGCTGTTAAAAAGGCTATTTCTAACAGAGACTGGCGTGCCCTTGACCGCTACAAGGCGAAGGTAAACTTCTTCTCTATGTCATGGCGACAGGACGAAACAGATCCTAACTCTCAGGAAGAGTTTTCTATGGGTAACTGGATGATCCGTAAAGCACATTATGCAGACACTCTTGATGAATCTTCTAACTCTAACGAAGCATATCTTAAAACCTGGGGATGGAACACATATGTTTCTACCTGGTACCTGTACTTCCGCAAGGTAAACTTCCCTCTTGACCCTGATATCAATGGTAACTGGGAATGGGCCGGCATTTACATTGGAAACAAACTGTAATGAAAAAAATCCTTGGGATATTTTTGATTATTCTCTCAATTTGCGCGTATGGATTTGCACAGGAAGAAGATGCGGTAGTTGAACCAGCTGATGTGGTGGTTGAGCCTGTCGAAACCACCACAGATACAGATGAAACTGCGGCCCCTGAGCTTGTCGAAGGGATCGAAGGTGTCGAAGAGCAAGAAGAGCAAGAAGAAGACGCGTCTATTGAAAATGACCCTTCGACAGGCTCAGGGACCACAGACATAACAACAGGATCCACAGACGACACCCCTGCTTTAGAAAAAAAGCCTCTTACACTTCCATTACCGGAACGGGCCGAAATTGAACGGTTTAGAAAGCAGTATCTTGATCCAAAATGGACAAAAGTTCTTTACGATGCCCTTGAAAACGCAATTGATTACAGACTTTATGTACGAAAAGCGCTTGAAACAGCAGGCCTCCCGCCGGAACTTGAATATCTTCCTATAGTAGAATCAAATTACAAGACAAACGCAAAATCACGCTCGGGGGCCCTGGGCTTGTGGCAGTTTATGTCAAACAGCGTAAAACCTTTTCTTACGCTCAACGATTATGTTGACGAACGCCTTGATCCATGGAAAGAAACAGATGCAGCAATAAAAAAGCTCAAGGAAAACTACGACCTTTTTGGCGACTGGTTTCTTGCAATAGGGGCTTACAACTGCGGAGCTGGCGCAATGTCCAGAGCTCTTGCAAAAGCAGAAGAAAAAAACTTCTGGTATTTGTGCGATAAAAATCTTATTCCTTCGCAGACCCAGTTATATGTGCCAAAGCTTCTTGCAATTGCAGACCTTGCCTTAAACTGCGAATACTATGAAATTGACATTCCAAGCCATGACGAAGAATACGAAGTTTTATATAACGAAACAAATGCCGTTTTTGATTACATTACAGTAAACAAAGCATATTCAATCACAACTCTTGCACAGAGCATGCGTATTGATACAGCAGAATTAAAGAGGCTCAATCCGTCTTTTATACTTGGCTTTACTCATCCGTCTACAACTTCTACTATCAGACTTCCGGCAGGAACTCAGGAAATTGCACAGGCTGCACTTGAAACAATGGAACCAATAGATTTTCCTATAAAATATACTGTAGTAAGCGGCGATTCGCTGTGGAGCATATCAAGACGCTATGGATGCACTGTAAGTCAGATTTGTGAGCTCAACGGAATACAGGAAAACGCTATCCTTAAAATAGGAAAAATTCTTTATATTCCCTCAAAATAAGTCGATAATGAACTAATGAAAAAGATTCTTTTTAAAACAGCAGTTATTTCGTTGTTTCTTGCTTTAGCAGGCACCATGGGGGCATTTGCAGCCGAACCATGCCTTGAATCTACAAGCGAAATTAACTGGATTACAAGAAATTTTACTTCTAACCTTACACTCGACACAAAAAAGGCAGGACTCGAAATGCCTTCCGGCAAGAAAAAGGCTTCGGCACTTATAAAATCAAAGATGTCGCAGCTTATTCAGCCTCCTTTACTTGCTTTGTACACAGATTCATCAAGCACACTTGAAGATTTTGTAATTAACGAAGAGCTTTCTCTTGATGACGTATATCATTTTATAATGAATGGCTACAAAACACCTGATGTATTTACACACGACGCAGGCACTTTATACTCTACAAATACACTTCAAATAGATAAACTTGGACAGAATCTTGTAAAACACAAGTACGGCTACTCACCCGAAGATCCTATTGACCTTGTGCCTTCACGCGCTTATTCGGGAATTATTATTGATGCACGCGGACTTCTTCCTGTTCACGGCGAATTTATAAACGAACAGACAAATGCATGCTTCTTCCCTACTATCTGGGACGAAAACATGAATATCATTTATGAAAAAAACAGCGCAGATCCTCAGATTGTTATTAATTCTGGTCTTGTTTCTTATGATTATTCAAATAATACAGACAGATATACTTCAAGAGTTGGAAATGATCCGCTTTATATAAGGGCAACAGAAGTTTACGGAATAAACAGAACTGACCCTGTTATTAAAAGAAGCGATGCCCTCAAAATTCTAACAATCCCTGAAAATATTGAACTTCTCAAACAGGGCAAGGTTGTAATTCTTCTTGATCAGGATAAGCTTGTTTACAAAATTGCAACCCCGGAAAAAGACAGAACTTACTACGCAAAATACGAAGCTGTAAAACAGTATTTATTTACCGCAGTTTTGCCTGATATAGATTTTGCAGACACAGATGACGGATTTAAATTTGCTATAAATCTTAATTTCTACCCTGACTCTCCAGTTCTTCTTCCTGGCGAAGACCAGCGCCTTAAAGAAATTGCAGAAATCTTAAAGCATATTATTATTGACGACGGCTACACAATCTTAGTAGAAGGTCATACTGCAGATGTAGGCAAGCCTGTAGGTCAGCTTAATCTTTCTATTGAACGAACAAAAACTGTACGCGACTTCCTTATCAACGAAGGTCTTGATCCTAATATCTTTACATACAAAGCATACGGTGGAACAATGCCAATTGCTACTAATGATACAGAAGAAGGCCGCGCCCAGAACAGACGCGTATACATTACTGCAAGACCAAGAGCAACATATATTCAGAGAGACTGGTAGAAGTTTATTTTACAGAGTTTGCCGCTTTTTCTAATAAAGGCTCAAGCGCATATCCCGTTTTTTGAGACGGGAACATTGCAAAGCCTGATGTAATGTCTAAATCAAACGGATAGTTATTAGATTCCTTCCATTGTCTGCACAGTTCAGAAACCTTTGCAATAACTTTTTTGTAGTTATCAACATTCAGTCCAGGACTTAATACCCCGAATCTGTCTCCTTCAAGACGTGCGATAATATCATTTGAACGGAACTGTGTCTGTAAAATTTCACTGATTGACTGAATAACCTTATCACCTGCAGCGTGTCCAAAATAATCATTAACCTTTCTAAGATTATGAATATTAAAATACAGGACAAGACCACTCTGACCCATTGCCTGTGCATACTTTAATGAAGTTTCTCCAAGCTCTGTAAAACCACGCTGATTTTTTAAGCCGGTAAGATAATCAATATGAGCTACCAGATCAAGCATTTTGTAGTCTTTTGTAACGGCATGCTTTTTCTGAAGTGTATGTGTATATTCAAAGCTTTCGTTTATTTGAGTTCCAACTGCCCTTGCAATAAGGTCATAAACACCTGTGTCATAAAAGCCGCGCTTCATGAGAATATATCCATACTGAATTGTATTATGATAAAGCGACATTACAATAAAGCCTTCGCTTGTGTACTCAAGGTATCCTTTTGGCAGCAGGCCTTCCGAAGAATTAAATTCAACCTGCTGTTTAAGATTATACGGCTTTTCTGTTTTTGTATAATCAAAGCATGTAATAAGATGAGCCTTTTTTGGTTGACTGAAATATTCAAACGGTTTAGGAACCTCGGAAGGTTCATCATAAACAACAACTGCAGCCGCAATAAGACCATAGCCGCTTAACTGATGCGCAATTTCTTTTCCAACTTTATCCCAGGTAACCTGCAGCTGAATGTAATTATCCATAAGCGCAGCCTGAAAAACCTGCTGACGTTTACCAAACCATTCTGTAACACTGAATTTATTATTGGCAGAAAACTCTTCTGCAACTTCAAAGGAAATATATTCGTTATCAGTAAACTGCTTTTTACTTGTTTTCTTTCTGTTTGTTGATTCGCGCAGAATTGCTTTTGCTTCGATTGTCTGAACATCAGGAACTTCTTCACCGTTGATTGAATTTATAAGTGTGAGTGCTGCCTTGTAGCCCTGGTAATAAACTTTTTGATTTATTGTTGTAAGCGTTGGGGTAAAGAACGAGGCTCTCTGCATGTCATCATAACCTGTTACGACAATGTCTTTTGGAATACGCAGTCCTGCCCTCTTTGTACAAAAATCCATACAGGCAAAAGCAAGGTCATCATTCATTGCAATAATTGCGTCAAATTCAAACCTTTCCTTTTTCTTTGTAAAATAATCGTTCAAAACACTATAGGCCGAAGAATAATGAAAATTACTTTTCCAGGTAACAATATTGCCCGAAGGAATATCATTTTTCTTAAGTTCATTTTTTATAATTTCTTCGCGCAAGGCCATTTCTTTTGAATCGCTTTCGACACTCATTATTCCAAACTTCTGACAGTCCTGTTCTTTTACAAGATATGAAATAAGAGTTTCCATTGATTTCTGAGAATCGCAAATAATAGAAGGAATGCCCGGAATTTCATGAGCAAGACTTACCATTTTGAGTGGTTTATAAGAACGCAGATACGAAGTAAAGGCAGTCTTTGACATTCCATGCATCTGAGTGCCCGAAGACATTATAATTCCGTCTACGTTGTTTTCGTTTATCTGAGACGAAATTGCAAGATACTGATAATCATGTGAAATTGTTGTGTCCGGTTTAATTTTTCCAATCTGAAAAATCAGGAGCTCAACATTATGCTCTTTACAACATGTTGTAATTCCGCTGACAAGACATTCAGAATATTCTGAATTCAAATAGTCAGCTACAAAGCCGATTCTAATCCTCTTCTGTTCCATTTTTATAATTATAAATGTAAAGTTTTATTTTGTCATCATTTTATTATCTGAAGGGCCTTACTCTGATACTGTGGCAGAAATTTCTTGACAGCACCTGTTTCAAACTGAACTTCTATTATTAATTCCGATCCGTTCATTCTGTTCTTAACAACAACGCCATAACCATAATCATCATGATAAATCTTTGTGCCGACTGCCCATTTGGAAGAGGACTGACCGTGCTGGTATGCGTTTGAGTATCCCTGCGAATATCCCCACATCTGCTGCTGTCTTGGCTTTTGTCCTACAACCTTAAAGGCTTCTTCTGCTTCATTTAAGAAAATACTTGGAGACATATATTGAGTATGTCCGTAAAGAACCCGCTGAGCTGTAGAAGTTACATAAAGTTCATTTCTTGCTCGTGTTATGCCAACATAAAAGAGGCGTCGTTCTTCTTCGAGATCTGCGCCTACTTTATTTTCGCGTGGGAATACTCCCTGCTCAAGGCCCGTAATCACAACATTGTTATATTCAAGACCCTTTGTATTGTGAAGTGTTATTAAGGTTACCGTATCTTCTGACGATTCTTCTGACTGAAGTTCAAGCGAACGGTCAAGGTTGATTGCATCAAGAAAAGCAATAAGTCCTTCAAGGCTGCATTCATAAGGAACCGCACTGTTTATAAGTTCCTGAAGGTTCTGCAGACGCTGGGTTCCTTCAATTTCGTCGCTCTGCTTATGATATTCATCAAGCCCCGAGGCCTTTATTACACGTTCTATAAAATCAGAAAGTTTTTTAGATTTATCAAAGCTTTTATCAAGGGTTTCATAAAGCTTTATAAACGCTTCTGCACCTTCCGAAGCCTTTTTTGAAAGCTCAGGCTTGAGCGAAACTAGTGTTTCTATAAGGCTTTTGTACGAGGCCTGTCCGTCCGGCTGAATAACCTTTGCTGCTTCAAGGATTTTATCCTGTGTTTTTTCGCCAAGTCCACGGGCCGGCTTATTAATAATTCTTCTGAATGAAATTTCATCTTTCTGGTTAGCGCACAAAGCAAGATAACTCAAGGCATCTTTAATTTCTTCGCGTTCGTAGAATTTTAAGGAACCTACAACAACATAAGGAATATGTTTATGCAGAAAATCTTTTTCAAAACCAAGCGACTGTGCATTTGTTCTGTAAAGAATTGCCCAGTCACTGTATTTTCCGCCATTGTCTATATGCTTACGGATTAAGTCCGAACAAAACATTACTTCTGCATTCTGGTCGGGTAAATATGCAAGAACAGGCATTCCTCCCTTGCCTCTGTCTGCAACAAGAGTTTTTCCAAGACGGTCGCTGTTTTTATTTACAACTAAAGATGCCGCTTCGAGAATTTCTGAAGTAGAACGATAATTACGTTCCAGCCTGATTATTTGTGTTCCCGGAAACTTTTGTGAAAAAGTAAGGATATTCTGAACTTCGGCTCCACGGAATTTATAAATTGACTGGTCGTCGTCACCTACTACGCATACATAATTTTTGTAGCCTTCCTGCACTCCCGAAATTTTCTGGAGCAGCTTGTACTGCGCAATGTTTGAGTCCTGGTACTCATCGACCATTATTACATTAAATCTTGTATGAATCTGCGCTGCAATTTCAGGGGTTTCTTCAAGAACTGTGACAGGCATCATAATAAGATCGCCAAAATCTACGTTGCCTGTTGAACGCAAACGTGCCTCGTACTTTGAATAAATATCCGGCAAATCAAAATCGCTTGCAATAATGGCAAGATCATCTTTTGGTCCAAGGCAGTAATCCTTTGCAAGTGCAATCTGATGAGCAGCAAGCTTTGATTCTTTTTGCGAAAGCGACGGTACAGACTTGCGGACAAGTATTGCCATATCGTCATCATCATAAACAGTAAATGACTGCTCTACTCCCGCTTCCTGATAATACTTTCTCAAAAACCACGACCCGAACGAGTGAAAAGTTCTTATCTGCGCCTTTTCTGCACGCGACTCCATGTTTACGGCACGTTCACGCATTTCGTTGGCTGCTTTTTTTGTAAAGGTAACAGATAAAATTGAATAAGGATTTACATCCTTTTGTCCAATGAGATAAGCAATTTTTGTTGTAATTACACGGGTTTTTCCGGAACCCGCACCGGCAAGAATTAACAGCGGAGAACCTTCATGAACTACGGCCTGCCTCTGCTGTTCATTTAACACAGACAGATAATTATCCAGAGTATTTTCTGCCATGTTTTTTTCTCTTTTCTTTATAGAGCATCTCGTCTGCCTCGCTCATAAGTTGTTTTAGGAGCGAAGACTTTTCGAGACTTGCATATCCTACGCTAACCGAAAGTGTATACGGAAGCTTAAGTCGTTTAGATTCTTTTTTACAGGTTTCATCAATCTTTTTGCGGATAAGAGGAACATGTTCAATAACCATACCAGGTGCAACAATACCAAATTCATCACCGCCAAGTCGTCCGATTACATCGTTGTTTCTGAATACACTCTTAAAGATATCTGCAAGCAGTTTGATTGCTTCATCACCTGCGTCATGACCATAGCCGTCATTAATTTTCTTAAGATTATCCATGTCGGCAAAGAATACAATTCCGGCATGCTCCATTTCCTGAATGATATCGAGTGTACGCTGGCCAAACTCATAGTAACCGCGTCTGTTCAAAACGCCTGTAAGCTCATCTGTCTTTGACTGCTTTGTAAGAGAAGTATTATCTTCCTGAAGCTCGGTATATTTATTTGTGAGGCGTTCTGTTTCCATAAGCCTGTTTGTATATTCTATTGAAGAACAAATGGAATTAATAAGAATCTTTAAGTAAATACTTATATCTGCAAATTTATTTTTGTTTATTTTACAGATTAAATAACCGTAGCTTGTTTCGCCCGAAAAAATTGGATGAAGAATATACTGACCTGCTTTATCATTGAGCGACTGTTCCGAAAAAATTACCTTACTTGGATTAAACTTTACAGACGGATTAAATTCTTCTTTGTTATTTATAATATCTGAATACATACAAAGTTCCATCTTTTCTGGAATAACAAAGTCCTCGTTATAGTCCATGTAAATTGGCATAGGATAAAGATTAATTATCATATCATCCATAGCGCAAAGATGAATTATATGCTTGAGATTATAATAGAACTGTCTTGTTGTATTTGCACCTTTAAGAATATCGAGCAGAATTATTACATTGTTATGTTCTTCAAGATCGTTCATATACTGATTAAGTCTCGAAATCAAATGTGCAGATTCTTCTTTAATTTCACCGGATACACTGCGATATACATCTTCGGAACTGTCAAGTGGAATACAACCGCATGACTGACGGAATTTTGGTTCGAGTGGAGAATAAATTGTATCAGGAACGTCTTCGCCATTTAATACTGCAAAGGCTGTTTTGGCACATTCATAACCCTGGTTATAAATATTCTGATTTATTGTAGACAGACGAGGACTTGCCCTGTTTGCAAACTGAGCGTCATCAAAACCAACAACCTTTACATCATTAGGAACAGAAAGTCCAAGATCTTTAAGAACTCTGTAACAGCCTATTGCCATCATATCATTTGCACAGACCATTGCGTCAAACTGAACATCTGCTTTTGTTTTTAATGTTTTTCTAAGGGCATCTTCGGCATCAAAATCTGTAAACTTACCTTCGTAAATCATCTTGTCGTTTATCTTAAGTTTATTGGCTGCCATGGCTTCTTTAAAAGCGTCAAGACGTTCAATTGCTTCTTTTGAGTTTGTTGCTGCTGCAGACAGGAATGCAATTTTTTTACATCCGTGAACATCCTTAAGGTGAGTAACAACATCAAGGAATGATTTTTTACAGTCTGCCAGAACAGAATAGCAGTTAGGAAGATTAAGTTTAATTGCTGCAGAAATAATCGGGCGGCGTCCAAATCTGTATAATTCAGACTCAAGCTCTTCCTGTGACATGCTTGCACAGTAAACACCTGTTGCCACTATGAGAGCGTCTATTTCCTGTGAAAAAAGAAGTTCTGCACTTTGCCAATATTGATAATCATATACACCGACAGTACTATGTGGAATCTTAGTCTGCGTAAAGACAATACTTACATCCTTGCCGTCAAAAAAATCATAAATTCCATGCAAAAATTCTGTACTGTACTCAATATTGAAAGTTGGTATTATGACTCCGATTTTTTTCATATTAGCACCAACAATAAATTCTATTATAACCTAACATTTAAGAATAAGATAGTTTTTTTTATGTAAATTTGTTTTTTTTACAGCAGACGAGCGTCCAGATCTGCACCCGTACAGTCAAGAATACGAACTTTTACGACAATTCCGCTTTGAATTTTATCTGTCTGAGCCTTATCATCAGCATCATAACGCACTACTACACAGCCATCGACCTCTGGAGCCATGAACCAGGCACGTCCTATTGCAAGACCTTCATCTTCTACAGGGGCAATAATCTCTTCTATAAGAACATCAAGCTCTTTACCAATGTATTTTTCAAGCGAAGCGCGGGTAATTTTGGTTTGAATCTGTTCAAGTGCTGTGGCGCGTACTTTTGCAGTTCGTACAGGTACTCTGTTTTTAAATGAATATGCCGCAGTACCTTCTTCCCTGCTGTATGCAAAGCAGCCTGACCACATTGGAGCTATTTTTTTAAGGAATTCCTGTGTATTAAGGGCCGCTTCGTCTGTTTCGCCGGGAAATCCGGTAAGGAAAGTAGTTCTTAATGCTGCTTGTGGTAACTCCTTTCTTATTGCTTTTACAAGAGCAACATATTTTTTTGCAGTTCCTTTACGATTCATTGCCTTAATAATCTGGTCGTCACCGCTTTGGAACGGAATATCAAAATATGGAACAAAGCGTTTGTCTTTTTTAAACACTTCAAGAATATTAAGATTAAAATGGTCAGGATGAATATAAAGGCAGCGTACTATGAAGTTTCCTTTTACCTTTGAGATTTTTTCCAGAAGTTCTGCAAGACCGTTGTTTTTATCACTGTAGGCAGCAAGATCCTGACCAATAAGATTTATTTCGTAAATGCCTGTAGCAACAAGTGCTTTAATTTCATCAACAATTTCTTTAGAAGGACGGCTTCGCACTGCTCCACGAATAAGCGGAATTGCACAGAAAGAACAGTTGTTTGAACATCCTTCGGTAATCTTTACATAAGCAGAACCTTTAAAGCCAAAGAGTCGTGTGCGTTCTGCGGCACATACTCCTGCCTGTGGGAAAACCTGGGGAGCGGCGCGGGTCTGTTTTTTGTAAGCAGCGCTTACCTTTTTCATGTAATCTGTAATTTTAGAGAGGTCACCGTTTCCAAAAATACCGTCTAATTCCGGCATTGATTCATAAAGGTCATTTGCATAACGTTCTGCAAGACAACCTGCAAGAATTATCTTTGCCTCAGGATATGCGGCCCTTGCATTATAAACTGCATTTATAGATTCTTTTTTTGCAGACTCAATAAAACCACAAGAATTAATAATTATGAAATTTGCTTTTTTGGGATTATCTGTAAATTTAAAACCAGCCTTTTCAAGATAAGTACATAAGAGTTCGCCGTCTGTCTGATTTTTTGCGCAACCGTGCTGGTCAATAAAAAAACTTGCCATCTTGAATCTTTTAGTTCCGGTTAGTCAAGCTCAATTACAATAAGCTTATATCTTCCGTCTGAGTCTTTAATCCACTTGATATCTTCTACAAGAACCTGTCCGGCTGGACCTATATCAAGGTCAAAAGTTCGTGAATCGGCAACAATTGTAAACTTAACGGCATTGCTGTTCGAAATCCAGAGTCTTATTCCGTTGTGAGGATTTGCTGTAAATACTTCACCACGTGTAAAATAGGATTCTACAGAATTATCATTATCAACCTTATCGCGGAAAAGACATGAACCGCGGAAGCTTGCATTGATTGTAAACGGATAAGCGCGGTTGTCTTCGAGAATAACCTTCTGAGGATGCTTTGATTTGATATCTGTTTCAAATGGAATTTCGTCAACATTAACAAGCTGACTTGCAGAAGGAATTCCATGACGAAGAAGAAGGCTTACTTCTGCACCGCGAGAATCATCGGTAGCCGAAATATCAGAAACATAAACAATGAGATCCGGAGTTGAGTCACCGTTTATATCAATTTCTGTTTCTTCACTAAGATCTGTATAGAAAACTCCGCTTGGAGTATCAAGTCCGAATGATGAAAGTGTATCGCGTACTGTAAGAACAATCTGTCCGTTGCTTGTAGGAACAATAAACTGGTCGCCTTTGTAAACACGCTGAGAGAACTTTGTATTATCAAGTTCGTACTGGCGCGAAAGAGTTGCATTGCTCAAGATTACAGAATCATCTGTTGTTACGTTCTTTCTTGAAAGCACAAGAGGAATTGTTATTCCGGCAGCAATAAGAACAACTGCAACAGGAATTACAATTGCGAGTATAAGCTTTATTGGACGGCGTTTAATGATAAGGCCTTCTGGAACCGGAGATTCCTGAATCTTCTTATTGTTGTAAAGCTTGAGAATATAATCTGTATCAAGTTCAAGATAATTTGAGTAGTTTCTGAGGAAGCCGATCATGTATGCTTCGCCAGGGAACGCACCGTTATCTTCATCTTCAAGACCTGTAAGATATTTACTTTCGATTGAAATTTCTCTAGAAATTTTTTCTATATTAAGATTCTTTTCTTCTCGTGCCTGTCGCAGTAATTCTCCGTAACTGTCCATCCCTCTCTCCTATTCTGAAAACAAGAAGTTATTATAATTGTTTGCAGAAGATGGCGCATCATAAATAAAACGCTGTTCAGTTATACCCTGATTAAGTACATAGTCAAAAAAGTCAAAAAGGATAACTTCGCCCTTTGGTGTTACAGCTTCCATTCTGCGTATAAGTTTTGTATTTTCGCTTACTGCAATTTTGATGTATTTGAATGCTTCTGAAGAACTTTTTCTTTCAAGAACAAATTTGATTACCATTTCATCAGAAACATCTTCAAGAGGTTCTGCATACTGGCTTGATTCATATTTAACTGTATAGTAACGGCTTAAAAGTGAAAGTCCCTGTGGTGTTGTAAGAGCTTCGGCACCTGTTTCTTCTGTAATATTCTGCTGAAGAACTGCGTCCTCTCTAGGAAGATAGATTGTAAGAGTATCTCCATTATAGCAGATTACCTGTTCTTCCGGATTTGTATAGTCTAGACGAAGAAGGTCTGGAGCCTTAAAAGAAAGATGTCCTGCAGTTTCCTGCTTATCGACTTTTATTTCAAAATTAACTTCATAATCTTTTAAAGTTGCATAATATTCAGAGATTGACTTAAAATATGCGCTTGCTGTTGTAATATTCTGTGCAAATAAAGCAGCCGAAAAAAGCATGCATACTGCAAATAAAATCTTTTTCATATTCAGTTATTATAATGATTTATAGTAAATATGTCTATTTATTCTTTTTCCTTGCTCGTGGTTTTCTTTTTTGTACCTGCTTTTTTTGCGGATTTGGCTTCAAGCTCAAGACAATGTGATTCGCCATTTACAATATCGTAGAATTCTTTGCCGTCTATGGTTTCTACTTCCATGAGGCGGTTGGCTATGTAATCAATCAGGGCCTTGTGCTTGCCTAAAAGCTTTAATACATATTCATAGCGCTCGTTCATTATGCGTGCAATTTCTTCGTCTACATAGTTCTGGGTCTGTTCACTGAATTCACGTACAAGACTAGGGTCTCCGCCACGGTTTTCAAGAACGCCGTTTCCAAGAGTAACGTTCTTATATTTGTCTGACATACCAAAATCGGTAATCATT
>JAEEGL010753472.1_pt1 | contig 13468 bp, 10 predicted proteins | sample 9134231 | NCBI WGS metagenome assembly JAEEGL01 (sample SAMN16246548, study PRJNA631951) | gut metagenome | biome: gut microbiome; feature: rumen; material: fiber-attached | host: Bos | place: Iran: Karaj | collected 2018-10 | reverse complement strand
GGTCGATGTTGGTTACATCAGGTTCTACAACATCACCAACCTTGAAGACATCAGTTGCAACTTGATCTTTCTCAAGTCCTAATTGAGATGAGTGGATTAAGCCCTCAATACCTTCCTCAACCTCTACAAAGACACCAAAGTCTGCAATTGAGGTAATGGTACCCTTAATCTTAGATCCAACAGGATATCTCTGTGCAATGGTATCCCATGGATCAGCTTGAAGTTGCTTAATACCTAAGCTCAAACGCTCGTTCTCAACATCAATGTCAAGTACGATAGCTTCAACTTCATCACCCTTCTTATAGAGCTCTTGAATCTCACTTGGTTCCTTAATCTTCTTAGTCCAAGAGAAATCAGAAACGTGGACAAGACCATCAATACCCTCTTCAACACCGATAAAGATACCGAAGTCGACGATTGATCTAACTTTACCCTTAACATGAGAGCCTATTGGATGACGCTCATGGAGTGAATACCATGGGTTCGGCATGAGTTGTTTCAAGCCAAGGTTGATACGTTGTTGTGCAGTATCAATTCCAAGAACAACTGCCTCAACTGTCTCACCCTCAGTAAAGACCTTGCTTGGGTTACGAACTTTCTTGGTCCAGCTCATATCTGAAACGTGGACAAGACCTTCGATACCTTCTTCAAGCTCAATGAAAACACCATAATCTGTGGTATTAACAACTTTACCTGAAACCTTACCACCTACTGGGTAACGCTCGTGGACTGTAAGCCATGGATCCTCAGTGAGTTGCTTCATACCAAGGCTAACTCTCTCCTTCTCACCGTCATACTTAAGCACAACGACTGGAACGACTTGACCAACAGAAAGCTTCTCAGCTGGGTGATTAACACGTCCCCATGAAATATCGGTGATGTGTAATAAACCATCGATACCACCAAGGTCGATGAATGCACCGTAATCTGTGATGTTCTTAACGGTACCTTCCATCACAACACCTTCAGCCAAGACCTTCAAGGTTTCGGTACGAAGTTGATCTCTCTCTGACATTAAGACTGCACGACGAGAAAGAACGATATTGCCCTTCTCTTTTGTAATCTTAAGAACTTTGAAATCGTATTCCTCACCAAGAAACTTATCGAGGTTACGATGTGGACGAATGTCAATTTGAGATCCTGGTAAGAATGCAGGGATACCGATATCAACCTGTAAACCACCTTTGACTTTTTGAACGATCTTACCGTGAAGGATCTGATCTTCTTTGAAAGCTTTTTCAACAGATTCCCAAATCTTCTTTTGATATGCTTTTTCGCGAGAAAGAACGATCTGGTTCATCTCGTTCTCTAAAGCGACGATCATCACTTCAACTTTGTCACCGATTTTAACTGAAAGCTTTCCATCAGCATCAGCAAACTCAGCAACCCTAATTACGCCACTAGACTTGAAACCGATATCAACTGTAACAGCTTCTTTATCAATAGCACTAACAGTACCAGTAACGATATTGCCAACCTTTAATTCATCAAGACGGCCACTGCTAAGGTACTTTTCAAATTCGGCAGCAAAAGAACCACTGCCAGTATTAGATTCTGTATTCATAAAAATATAAATTGCTCCTTATAGTCATACTCAAAAGGAAGATCTACCCCCTTAGGCACAACCACCCACCTTCCCCACCATTCAATCTGTCTCGTTGAGGAATTTAAACGGATGCCCTTTAGGCTAGTATCAGCCTCTTGGCGGCATAATCATACATTTTTTCTACCACTTAGGTCAATGGTAACAATCTTTAGGACAGCTGGGACGCCTTTTCATACATATTTTGTACCACTTCAGCGAGTGGTAAGCTTGAATTATCGACCTGAACGGCGTCTTTTGCCGCCACAGTTGGTGCAACGGCACGCTCAGAGTCACGTTTGTCACGTTCAATAATCTCCCGCTCGATTTGCTTAATCAGGTCGCTTTTTTCGTCTGTCAGACCGAGCTGTGCCATGCGCCTTTTTACCCTCGTTTCCGTAGCGGCGGTTACGAAAAATTTAAGGTCTGCATTTGGGAAAATGACCGTTCCCATATCGCGTCCTTCGGCAACGATGTTATCTTCTGGAAAGACGGTGCGTTGTAGCTCTATTAGAGCCTCTCTAACTTTGGGATGTGCTGCGACCTTGGAAGCGGCTTCTGATACATCAGGGGTACGGATTAATGGTTCTGGGCAAGTCACCCCATCAATCATTAGACCATCTTTTTTTGTAAGTGAAATTTTCTTTTGCTGCATAACTGTCAGGACAGCATCTTCATCATCTCTACTTACGCCTGATTGAATGGCAAGATAACCGATAACTCGATAAAGCAAACCTGAATTAAAGTGTACATACCCAAGCCTCTCTGCTAGAAGTTTTGAGAGGGTACTTTTCCCTGAACCAGCTAATCCATCAACTGTAATAACTTTTCTTGCCATTTTAAATCCTTTCAATTGTGGTGCGGGATGTGGACGAGAAATGCCGTTAGCGGGTCCCCGTATCACCGCGCAGAAATTATTCAGTTCCAAGCCTACAGAAACCTGCACTCTGAAATCAATCTACCCACATTCCAACAGATATTATTAGTATCTTAATTATAGTTCAAGTTTACTACCATCACGTTTTTGAATATGAACAAATTCTTCTTTAATCTCTGTCTTTGTTCCACTTCTTGATGCAACTGTTATCGCTTCAGCTTCAAGGGCGTAACACGGAAGCCCCATAGGTGGCATTACTATCATACCTGCTGTTTTGTTTGGATATTTTTCTGGAACGCGTTTAATTTCTTTATCAAGAATCTCTTGGAGCTTTTCATGATCCTTTTTGAATGCTTCAATATCCTCTTGTAGTGCTGCTCTCATTTCACCTAAAACATAACCAGTGAGAACCGTCCCCATAATTGCTTCACCAGTACCAGTAGTTGAAATAGCACCCACTTCGTTATCTGCATAAACACCAGCACCGATAATCGGAGAGTCCCCTATTCGACCATTCCTCTTGCCGAAAACTCCACCAGTTGATGTTCCTGCAGCAACATGTCCTTTTGCATCTCTTACAACGCAGCCAACCGTTCCGTGAGTTCCTTCCTCTTCATGCACAACTTCAGCAGCTGCAGCACCGTTATGAAAATCTTTAACAAACGGTGCGACCAATTCTTCATGTGATGAAACCCAACCAGCTTCCGCTTTTTCTTCGTCCGATGCAGCATCAAGCTTCGTCATTAATTCGTGCGTCCAAACGTTACTGATTGGAAACGAACGTTCTTCCATCATCTTTAAGGCAACGGCTGATGGATATTTCATACGGCGTGCATTCATTAACGAAGCAAACATTCCATCACCACGCATCAATCCAACATCAAGTAAAACGATACCGTACTCATCAGGATAGCCACCATAGCCAGCGTTAAAATATTCACAGCCTTCCATCACCCTTAGTGCCGCCGCAACAGCGTACTCAGCATCCTTTCCTGCAGTTAGCTCTTTCCAAGCATCCTCCATTGCCGCTTTTATTGGCGGAAGCTTTAACTCTGTACGACCATCAAAAAATTTTCCAGCACCACCGTGTACTAAAACGCTTAACATATTTACCTATACTTGTTTAACCCCTGCTTCCTTCAGGCCTTTCTCAAGGTAGCTAATATGATCTTGGGAGTCTCCCGTTAGAACAGCTGTAAACTTCCCATTCAAACCCAAGTCAGCAACATAAGACATAAAGACAGCATTCACATTAGAGCCATCATACAAGAGGTGATCTAACCTAGTTCTAAGTGTATCAAAACTACAAGGAGATTCTAGTTGACCTTTAATAAATTTCCAACAATTAGGTCTAATCCCCAACTTCTCTTCAATTCTATCAACAATGGCAAAAGCAAAGGTTGAACCATTCACACGGGCGTTACACTCAACAGGGAAAATATATTCTTCAGGTGGTTGGCCAATGTGCTGAGACGGTGTGATAATGAAGTCAACTCCAAAAACACCTATATATCCCATTTCTGCCATCTTCTCTGCTGTGGTTAAGAATACTTTTTTTATGTACTCTTCATCTTCTTTATAATAGTATCCTTCCCAACATACATTTCCTGCATGACGACTTTCTTCAAAAAGCTGTCCTGACAATCCTATAAAATGGATTCTTCCATCCAAATCGATAGCACCTTGAATATTAGGTGAAGAAACAACTTGTAAACGTGGCTCAAGTAGGTAGCGAGCTTTATGTTTTTTCACTACCTCCATGACTTCACAATAATTATCCTTTGTAGGATTTAAAATTCCAGATCCACCAGAACCTAAATCATCACGAATGAATGCTCCTCCTTTTGGATTCTGATCCAAAATTCTTAACATTGTTTTTTCAAATACAGCTAAAGCTCGAGCATTACCATCCGTTAGATCAAAATGATCTCCTTCAATAACGTTAATCTTCAGATCTCTGCAAAAATCTTTAAAACTACCTTTATCAAAAAAAATTCGGGTAATATTTTCATCACACGCAAAAATTGAAGAACCGATACTTTTTGCAGTTTGGAGCTCTTTTTCTCCAGCATAAAAAGGTACGTAAATTGACTTCCCCTCTACATGCTTTAATAAATCTTGGATGCGTTTCGGATCCTTAAAAATTAAGTTAGACAAAGATTCCGATGGATCTTCTGAGCTATATACTACTATGTTTTTTGGTGCCATGCCGATACTTTCTAGCCATCTAATATATCCAGGATCTGGGGCCTCTTTGACTACGGCTATCCCATCACCAGCTATAGGTAAACTTCGATGAGAGTTATCTGAAAATTTTTTCCCAAGAAGATCTAAAGAAAAATTTGGCTGTGAATTGAGGTTTTGAGCTAATACGGGTGTTCCATATGCCGAAATAATATCCATTATCCTTTCCTGGGGATAATATCTAGACATAAAAAGAGAGAAATTAGAGTTTAAATCATATGATGGATCCTTTTTCATGTCGTCATTCTATTCTTCTTGGATTTCTAAAACTTGAGGAATTATATCTCAATAACGAACCCTAATAGACAATTTTTTAAAGATTTCTTTATTTTTTACTCTACTGTCACACTTTTTGCCAAATTTCTCGGTAAATCTACGTCTGTTCCATTAAAAACTGCCATATAATAAGCAAGGAGCTGCAACGGAAGGGAGAAAACAATCGGACTTAAAAACTCTGAAACGTGTGGCACTTCAATTACTTCTTTGGCAACAGCCCCAAGTTCAGCACTACCGTGAGTGTCTGTCACGGCAATAATCTGTCCGTTACGGGATTCGACCTCTCTTAAATTACTGAGTGTTTTCTCAAATAGTGGTGATTTCTGTAAAATCACCACAATCGGCATCTTTTCATCAACCAAGGCGATCGGACCGTGTTTAAGCTCGCCGGCAGGATAGCCTTCAGCATGAATATATGAAATCTCTTTTAACTTTAAGGCCCCTTCTAACGCTATCGGATAACAGACACCACGAGCAATGTATAAGAAGTTTGTAGCAGAATGATATTTATTTGCGATAGATTGAATTGCTTTTTCAACAGAGAAAGCTGCATTTATTGCATTGGGGACAAGGGTTAAATCCGCAATAAACTTTTCTGCTTGAGCCTTATCAATCACACCACGTTTTTGCCCAAGAAAAATAGCTAAGAGGTACGCTGCGGTAAGCTGCGTTGTAAATGCCTTAGTTGATGCAACGCTAATCTCTGGACCTGCATGAGTATAAAAGACACCATCAACTTTACGGGTGAGTGATGAGCCAACAACGTTACAGATAGCTAACGTCTTAGCAGACTTTGAAAGGATCTCTATTGCAGCTAAAGTATCTGCAGTTTCACCAGATTGAGAAACAGCTACAACTAAGGTTTCATTATCAACTAATGCCCTGCGATAACGTAGCTCTGAAGCGTAATCAACATCACATGGAAGCCCTGCTAACGTTTCAATATAAAATTTCGCTACTAAAGCTGCATGCCACGCCGTACCGCAACCAACCAGAATAACCCGTTTAATGCGCTTAATATCTTCATCAGTTATACCGCACTCTTCTAGTAGCACTTCAGAGTTAGCTTGAGAAATATGGCCTCTTAAAGTTTCAGAAAGAACACTGGGTTGGTCATGAATCTCCTTAAGCATAAAGTGTTTATAACCACCCTTTTGAGCAGTTACAGGATCCCAAGTAATCTGCTTAACTTCTCGTTCAATTATTTGCCCAGCATTTTTGATATAGAAACCGTCTGCTCTAACTTCAGCAAAATCTCCGTCCTCCAAGACGACATATTTTTTTGTGTAATTTAATACTGCAAGGATATCGCTTGCGATAAACATTTCGCCTTCACCGATACCAATTACGACGGGGCTTGCATTTTTTGCAACAAGAATTCGATCCTGATGATCACGATCAATATACAAGAATGCGTAGCTTCCTCTGATATCTTGACAGGCACGTTCTAATGCAGCTAGTGGCTCCAATCCTTCATTTAGATAATTATCCACCAAATGTGCTGCTATCTCGGTATCTGTTTCAGAGCTAAAGTTGTGTCCCCTTCCATCTAGCTCTTTTCTAAGTTCAACGTAATTTTCGATAATACCGTTATGGATAAGGCTAACTCGACCATAGCTGTGTGGATGAGCATTGTTTTCAGTTGGTCTGCCGTGAGTAGCCCAGCGAGTGTGGCCAATTCCAAGATGAGAGCTAGGTGCAGGATATGGCAATGAACGTTTCAACGCATCGAGTTTTCCTACTGCTCTGAAGATTTTTATCTGATTTTCATTACAAACAGCAATTCCTGCTGAATCGTAACCACGATATTCAAGCTTTTCCAAACCGGACATTAACACATCAACTGCTTCACGAATTCCGATATAACCAACAATGCCACACATAACGAAACCTCATAGAATTAAACTAAACTGTAGTTTAGAACAGCCCCAACCTATTGAAAAGATAGAGATTTCTGATTAACTACAGGAAATTGAGGACACTCAAAAATTTAGAAATTGGCTCGCAGCAGCGTTAGCTGCTGCGAAGTTGAGGTTAGCCAGCTAGGGCTGCTTCTTTATGCATAATGATTGTCGGTTTCTTACCGTCAGCAATGGTTTCCTTCGTAATAATAACCTCTTTTACCGAAGGATTGCTTGGAATGTCATACATGATATCCAGCATTGCTTTTTCAAGGATAGAACGTAAGCCACGGGCACCTGTTTTTCTTGCAAGTGCCAGCTTAGCGATCTCCTGCAACGCATCATCATTAAAGTTCAGCTCTACATCCTCAAGTTGAAGTAACTGTTTGTATTGCTTTACCAAGGCATTCTTTGGTTTAGTTAAGATCTCTATCAAAGCTGTTTCATCTAGTGGTGAAAGGGTCGCAAAAACAGGGATACGACCGATAAATTCAGGGATTAAACCGAATTTTAAGAGATCTTCACCCTCAAGGCGTTCCAAAATTTTTGGATCGTCAGCGTTATTACTTTCGTGTTCAACACCAAAACCTAAATGTTTTTTACCGACACGTTGTTTAATGATCTTATCGACACCTTCAAAAGCACCACCGATAATAAATAATATATTTGAGGTGTTAACTTGAATAAACTCCTGTTGCGGATGTTTACGACCTCCTTTTGGTGGAACATTAGCAATTGTTCCCTCAAGGATCTTTAGGAGAGCTTGTTGAACTCCTTCACCAGACACATCACGCGTAACTGATGGGGAGTCGCTCTTGCGGGCAATCTTATCGATTTCATCGATATACACGATCCCCTGTTCAGCACGTTCTACATCGTAATCAGCTGCCTGAAGGAGGCTAACAATGATATTCTCAACATCCTCACCGACATAGCCAGCTTCTGTTAGACTTGTCGCATCGGCGATAGTAAAAGGTACATCAAGGATACGGGCTAACGTTTGAGCTAAAAGGGTTTTTCCGCTTCCAGTAGGCCCCATTAAAAGGATATTTGATTTATGAATTTCGACATCATTTTTGGCGTTTGTGTTGTTTTGTAGCCGTTTGTAGTGATTATGAACAGCAACAGATAAAACCTTTTTTGCGTATTCTTGACCGATAACGTATTCATTTAATTCGTTAAAAATCTCTTTAGGAGTTGGAACATTTATTTTACAGCCTGGATTGTCAGATGTGGTACTGTCATCAGAAGAAAGGATATCGTTACAAAGTTCGATACATTCATCACAAATATAAACTCCTGGTCCTGCGACTAATTTTTTTACCTCATCTTGTGTTTTTGCGCAGAATGAACAAACGAAAGTTGAACTGCTATTTTTAGGATCCTTCTCTTTTGCCATTATAAAACCTCACAACCAAAATAAAACATGAGGAGTGCTGCTTCCTCGAAACCGTTTTTAACCTCTTGGAAATACTTTCATAGAGGTAGGGAACGGTTAGACTTCCTCTCCCTATTTACTCAGATGCTTAAAACAGCGCTTTAGTAGCTAAAAAAGTTATGAAAATGTAAGTACTTGAAATTGTGAAAATTTATGCAAGCTTGGCTAAATTTTGGACACTCAAATATTATAAAATTTGAGTGTCCCCAATTTTTCCTCGTATCTTGAAAAAAACTACCTGTTCAAGCCACCATCAGCAAAGTTAGGTAGTATTTTCAATTTCTCCATAAAAAATTTATCTCATATCTAATTTTTTTCTTGATAGATGATTGGAAAACAAGTAAAAAAGATACACGCTATTTTTCAATTGATTTTATGTAGTTGCCTACCAGCTATCTGGTATAGGAAATTTGTTTTGCATACATGACACATTTTTTATGCCAGAAGCCTCTTTCGAGGTTTTTTTCTTTTTCTGGCTCTTATCGTCGTCGCGGGCTTTCTGTCCCGCATTGTCGTCACCTAGAGGAGCCCAAGTCTACTATCTCTTAGTGGTTCCTCTTATCACTGCACAATAAATAAAGGAGTTTATTATGGTGCAGATCAGAAAGTTGGGTGAGGGGCGAACTCGTTGCATGCCGCCTCTCGAGCGTCTGGCAAAAGGATCTACGCGTAACCGCAAGGAGGTTTTCCTCCGGGTGGTTGACGTCCTGTCTCTGAACCCCGATCCTGCAAGGGCGAAGGAAATCAGACAGACTATGACCTTCTTGAGAGGTCGAGTCATCGTCGCTCCGTCCCAAAGGCAGCAATCGTACGTTCCCCTCTCTGAGGGCGAAGGCAAGGAGTTTACGATCGATGAGGCCATGCCTCTCGTTCGAAAAACCTTGCGCGACGTCGAGTGTCCCGAGGATATCGAGGACCTCGAGGGTCTCGGTCAAACCGAGGCTCTCTTAACGATCGCAGCGACCATCGCTGCTGAGCGGCCTGTCCGACTTGGACAGGAGGACTTCGAGACGTTTAACGAGATGGCAGAAGCCGTCGAGTTTTCCTGTAGTCCCGAGACAGACGATCGCCATTCTGACGATGCGTAAAGGATAAGGGTGTTGAGGTTTTAGCTCTCGGTCGCAAGGCCCTATGGTTATTTACTCGAAAGAGGCCTCGGCATCCCTTTTTTCGTTAAAAAACTGTTGATTTATAAATCTAACTTAAAAATTCTGAAGTTTAATAGAAAAGTTGCCGACATAGCACTATGTGGATTACTCTATTCATGTAATATTTGTTTCGCATTAAGGGAAGTCATTGGAAGTGCAAAATGAGGTAAAGATCCCAAAAGCTGTTGTATCTGTTCTTGAGTGGTGGTGCGCTGCAATGCGCCCTATCTTAGGTAATAAGGTAACGGGAATCTATCTCTATGGTGGTATTCCACTTGGAGATTTTGCTCCAATGTGGAGTAATCTAAATTTGTTGATTACCTGCAAATCCCCTATTTTACCATACGAAGCACAACAAGTTTCAATGCAGCAGGCACAATTTGAAGAACTTTATATTCGTCGCCGGATTGGTAGTTGGCGTTCATGGCGTGGAGTAGATTGCCACTTCGTGACAGAATATGTCTTAGAATATGTCGGCGGTGAAGCTCCCTGTTTTTACAGCTCTGGGACTAGCGGAACTTGGTATAATCAAGATCCGCTTACACCGTTCGAACGCTACCTGCTTGCCAAACACTCAATCCTTTGGGCTGGGAAACCTGCAAATAGAATAACCCTTCCCGATAAAAGATCTCTAATTACACATACTGAAGAACGGTTAAAATACCTTACAGAAGAACATCTGGCTCTTCAAAGTCCAGAATGGTTCTGTAACGCCACACAAGAACTTGCCAGACAGATCTCTTTTTGGAGAAGACGTAAAGTTGTTACAAAAAAAGAAGCTCTGAAAAACGAAGCCGCACGAAACAACCTATTTAAGAACGTTTTTGAACACGCTATGACAATTCGCTCACACGGAAATGTCGGGCTGGCAGTTGAACTTCCAGAACTTCGTAGCGACTTTACAGAATTGCTTCCAGTAGCTACCGAGTTAATTACAGGGCTACTTGAAAACGCCAGACAGAAAATTAATTAAAATCTAGCTATAGTAATTTTGTTTATCGTCCAGACTCTAAACTTAACAACTGACTTAAGCAAATGTTGCCCTTAGCGCTTTCTCCACTCTACCCTTTACATCCCCTACTTCAAGCTTCAACTCTTCACCTGTAATCTGTTGATAAGATGTAATGTAGTGTTCAGATAGCTCAACGCGATACTCATCAGTAAAAGTTGGAATATCCCCATCACCCTTAAATCCCTGTGCTAAAAGCCACTGTCTGACAGGTTCTTTATCAAGCATTTTTGGTGGGAAACCTTTCTTAAAGCAATCATCATAACTTTCAGCAACCCAGTAACGTGAAGAATCCAAAGTATGAATTTCATCAGCTAGAATTAATTTCCCATCAACTAAACCAAACTCATATTTAGTATCAACTAATATAAGTCCTCTCTTAGCAGCCTCTTTTTGCCCAAGATCGAAGAGTGCCAACGCTTTCTCATGTACCTCACTCCAAAGTTTAGCATCAACTAATCCAGAGGACACAATCTCCGCCTCTGAAATTGGCATATCATGATCTCCATGCTCCGCCTTGGTTGATGGTGTAATAATATTCTCTGGGAGCTTCTCTGAAGCTTTAAGCCCTGCTGGCAATCTAATTCCACTGATCGCTTTTCCTTCGCAGTAATCTCTCCAAGCGCTACCCGTAATATAACCACGCACAATAACTTCAACAGGAAGCATCTCAACATTCTTTACAACCATGACATTAGGATCTGGCACATCAAGGATATGGTTAGGAATAATATCCTTTGTTTTACCAAACCAATACAGTGCTAGTGAATTTAAGACCTGCCCCTTATAAGGAACGGTTGTTACTACAACGTCAAAGCAGCTAAGCCTGTCACTCGTAACCAAGACCCTTTTATCGCCTTTAACATAACTGTCACGAACTTTACCAACATAACGATTAGGCAAAAAATCAAAATCAGTTTCACGAAGAACGTGTGGCAACTGTAAAAATAGATCATTTCTGTTTAGCATGATTTTTCCTTCGCCTCCTTAATTTTTTTACCAACTTCTTTTTACTACCATGTCGTTTACTAGAAAATACCCTTGAATTTGCAAAATTACCAGCCAACACTTCAACTTCTTCAGAGAATAATCGTGCTAACTTCTTACGTTTTATCTCCTTTAATGTTCTCTTTAAAAGCAATCTAGCACGTTTCTTATAGAACTTTTGCCCTTCGAAGTGGCCGCTCAAGTACGTTGCAACCGCTTTATTATTCAAAACGGCAAAATACAGCTCTAAATTATGCTCTGGCCGGTAAAGATAAGATATCGCCTTCTGATAAGCATTAAGTGCGCATTCTAAATAGGCTGCCTGATAGTGACCATTCGTAAAGGCAAGCTGAAGATAACCATTCCCCAGAAGGAAATATGGCACTGCTTTATGGCTACCAGACTTCCAGAGTGATTGCTGCCCTGCTGCAAATTGTAACTCAACTATTGCTTCCGAAGTTTTAATATCCTTGCGAGAGATCGCACTTAACAATGCCCCTAAAAAGCGTGCAGTATCTGGAGCAGGATCATTCGCGATGACTAACTTTGAGACACTACCAATAATGGAAAAGCCAAACAGTCGAATTGGAGGTTGTTTCTTAAATGAAACCTTCAAATAATCTTTAGTTCCCCAAACAACTGCTGATGCAGATTTTTTCCTCAAAAACTTCTCTGCATTTCTTTCTTTTGCAAACGTTTTATATAACCTAACAGAACGTCCGCCATGTAACTTTATCTGACCTTGAAGTATCTTACTAAGAACTCTGGAATCGTTCTCAAGTGGATCGTTAGTTAATGTGGCAATATAAACATTCGCCCCAAGAGCTCTAAAATACGGAACCGAAAAAGCAATTACTGCAGCAACAGTACCGGTGATAAAAACTCGTTTTGGTAAAAACAAAGCCATTAGCGTAGCGAATAGAGGAAACGCTGCAAGCTGTGCATAAGAAATGCGCCCGCTATAAGACAATACAAGTTGATACGTCAAAAGCGCAGCAGCCATCAGCAGGATCAAAGCTAGCATCCTTTTCTTAACAGCACATTTTTGTGAAGAGATACAGCTCACAACAAAACCTCAATTTTATACCAATAACGCCTGCAAGGCCGTAGCTCTATCCTTAGCTCCAAAGAAGGCATTTCCAGCAACCATTATATCGGCCCCTCTTGCTGCTACCTGCGGCGCTGTTTCTGAATTAATTCCACCATCAACTTCGATTAAAGTTTTAATCCCCCTATTTTCTATCTCCGCATGCAACTTCTCTAATCGTGCAATTGTTGTAGGGATAAATTTTTGTCCTGACCAACCAGGGTTAACCCCCATTAATAAAACAAAATCTGCAACTTCTAATACATTAAAGATCTCTTCAAGCGCAGTACCTGGGTTGACAGCGATCCCTGCCATACAACCTTTCAGCTTAATGTACGACAACAAGCGGTGAGCATGAGAGGTTGCTTCAATGTGAAAACTAATACTGGAACTACCTGCTTCTATAAATGCGTCTAATTTTTGTTCTGGATGCTCAACCATTAGATGTGTGTCTAAATGAAGTTTCGAAAGCGATGCTGCCATCTTAACCATATCAGCACCAAATGTTATAGGAGGAACAAAAGAACCATCCATTACATCAATATGAAGCCACTTTACCCCAAGATGTTCAGCTTCTTCGATCTCAGAACCAAGCTTAGAAAAATCGGCGGATAGTAGTGATGGCGCTATAATCATTTTTTAACCTCTCTCTAAACAAATTCCGTCCCCACACTAATACGGTTTCCTAGGAGGAAATCGCTCACACTCATACGTCTTTTCCCTTCTAGTTGAAGCTCTTCTAATGCAAGTACCCCACTGCCGCAACTTACTTCAAGAATACTTTTCCCATCAGAAAAAGACACAACTCCTGCTGCAAAGTTAGCACCTCTTGAGCATTTTGGGGTAGCCTTAAAGATCTTTATGCGTTTTCCCTCATAATACGAAAATGCGCCAGGAACAGGTGAAAAAGCCCTAATCT
>JAEEGL010354569.1_pt1 | contig 13468 bp, 12 predicted proteins | sample 9134231 | NCBI WGS metagenome assembly JAEEGL01 (sample SAMN16246548, study PRJNA631951) | gut metagenome | biome: gut microbiome; feature: rumen; material: fiber-attached | host: Bos | place: Iran: Karaj | collected 2018-10 | reverse complement strand
CGGGGAGCTTTTCCGTCCCTGTTGAAAGAAGGAAGAAAATGGTGTATCGTGTCTGTGAGGGGAAGACGTCCATCTCATGGCCTCAGGAGGTCCTGAAAAGTGGGAATAGATTTCGACGAAAGCAGATTGAAAAAGAGATCCTTTTTCTTTCCGGACGGCAGCCGTCCCCGGATGGAGGACACGGAGATCGGGTCGGAAACAAGCGTGACCGTATCGGACGAACGCGGAGACACGGTCCACATCCCGTTCCGCGTCACGCGGAACACGCTTCTCAGCCCCAAGATCCGCTGGGTCTACGGCGAGGTCCTGGGGATGCCGGAAGGAGAGTATCATCAGATCGAACTGAAACTCCATGCAGGGAAACCGGAAAGAGACACCGTCGAGGTGTTTCTTCAGGCGCCGCCGCTCGTTTTGTGATCAGAGCATTCTCCGCCGCAGGCTCGGCGGATGGAAGCGCGGGGAACGGGAACGCCGGGATCCTCCGCAGGGATCGGATTCATGCATATCGCCGGATATGGCGGGAAGGGAGCCGTTACATGAACGTGCTTGAAATGGACAGACAGCGTTACGGAACGCAGAAGATGCCCCGCTTTCAGTACCTGTTCCGCAGGGCCCAGATGGGAGGAGCCCTCAAGGCGCTCTACAGACGGCTCTACGTCAGGGAACTGGAAAGACGGGGGATCGAGCTGCCCGTTGCGACGAAGATCGGCGGGGGCCTGTACTGTGGACACGCTTACGGCATTACAGTCAATCCGGAGGCGGTACTGGGTCACAACGTCAATATCCACAAAGGCGTCACTATCGGAAGGGAGAACCGGGGCGTTCGAAGGGGATCACCCGTGATCGGGGATGACGTATGGATCGGGATCAACGCGGTCGTCGTCGGGAAGATCACGATCGGGAACGACGTCCTGATCGCTCCCGGAAGCTACGTCAATTTCGACGTGCCGGACCACAGCGTCGTCATAGGGAACCCCGGCAGGATCTTCTCCAGAGATCACGCGACCGAGGGCTATATCAACAACAGAGCGGACGTCTGACGCGTCCGCTGCGGCCGCCTGATCGGACGAAAGGAGACAATATGGACAATGCGGAACTGTTTCTGGAAAAATACAAGCGGCTGGAGGAAGTCGTCCGGTCTGTCTACCGCCTGGACGTACATGATTCCATCCCCTATGCCCTGGGAAGCAAAGCGAAATACAGGCGCTTCAGCAGCGAGATCAAGTACTGCCAGGAGGTCCGCAACCTTCTGAGCCACAAACGCAAAGTCGGCGGACGCTACCCCGTGGAGCCGACTCAGCCCATGCTGGACTTCATCGACCGCCTGATCGATGAGGTCTGCGCCCGGCCGAAATGCAGCGACATCATGCGCAAGATGCGCAAACTCTACTGGCAGCCTATGGACGGCAGCGTCAGGAAGGCAATGGAGGTCATGCATCTCAGGAACTTCACCCACGTGCCGCTCCTTTCGGAAGGCCTTGTCGTCGGCGTCTTCGACGAGAACTCCGTGTTCAACTGCCTGACCTCGGGCAGCGACGTCAGGATCGGCGGCGACCTGACTTTTGCGGACATCCGGGACAGCGTCTTGCTGGAGGGCCGTGAGAACGAGGAATTCATCTTCTTCCGGGCAGACGCCTACGCGGAGGAACTGGAAGAGGAATTCGAAGCTGCGTACCGCAGGGGAAAGCGGATCGGCATCGCGTTCATCACGGCCGGCGGCTCGCCGGACGAGCCCCTGCAGGGAATCGTGACGCCCCTGGACATCCTGGCGAGCGACTGAGAAAGGCGGGAGGAGAATGACAGAGAAATTCAGCTGCGAACGGGACGGGCTCACGATCCGCGGGCACGTAAGGGGAAGGGAAGACCGTCCCCAACACGCGGTCATCCTGAGCCACGGGTTCCTGGCCAACGAGGGCACCTGCGCGGAGTACGCAGAGCTCCTGGCAAAGGAAGGTTACCTTGCCGTGACTTTCGATTTCTGCGGAGGCGGAGTCATCTGCAGGAGCGGCGGAAGGAAGCAGGATATGACGGTCCTGACCGAAAAGGCGGATCTCCTCGCCGTGATCGGCGCGGTGAAGAGCCGCTTCAGTCCCCTGAGCGTGTCCCTTATGGGCCTTAGCCAGGGCGGGTTCGTATCCGGCCTTGCGGCGGCAGATCCTGGAGCGGGGGAGATCTCGAAGCTCGTCCTCTTCTATCCCGCGGTCTGTATCCCGGACGACGCAAGGAACGGCCGCATGATGTTCTACAGGTTCGATCCCAATCACATCCCGGACCTGCTCGGCCGCTTCCCCATGCCCCTCGGCGGGGAATACGCGAGGTGCGTCCTCGATATGGACCCGTACAGGGAACTGAGCGGCTACAGCGGCCCGGTCCTGCTCGTGCACGGCACGGAGGACCCGATCGTCAACGTCTCCTACGCGAGAAGGCTGAAGGACGTCTATCCGAACTGCCGCTACGAGGAGCTCGAAGGCGCAGGGCACGGGTTCACGGACTACTTCGATGCCTGGGCCTGCGACGCGCTGAAGGATTTCATGAAACTGTGAAAAGAGAAGAGAAGGAGCTGTGAAACTCCGGGATCTTGATTTCCCGTTTTTTCACAGCTCCTTTCTGTCTGTCATGACGGCTTCAGTGGACCGGGGTGAGTCCGTGCTGGCGCAGCACGTCGTCGCTCTGCGGGGTGCCGAACCATTCGTACAGGCGCCGCGCAGGACTGTCCGCCGCTTCGTCCGAACGGATGGCGACGACGTCCTGAAGCGTCAGGGGGTAGCTGCCGTCCGTCACGGTCTGCACCGTCGGCGCCGTGCCGTCGATGCCCATGAGGACCACATTCTCGTTGCTGAACACGTCAGTCAGGTAGGTCATGATGCTGTACCCGATGGCGTACGGATCCGCCTGGCATTCCATGACGATCGTCTCCATGTCGGTCATGATCTTGAAACCCAGGGATCCGAAGTCGGGGATGTCCTTCTCCTGCCAGACAAGCTTCTCGAACTGGCGCTGGCTGCCGGACTGGTCGTTGCGGTAGAACACCGTGATCGCATGGTCCGCGCCGCCGAGCTCCTTCCAGTTCCGGATCTCGCCCCTGTAGATGGATTTGAGCTGTTCCATGGACAGGTTCGTCACGCCCGCGCCGGTGCCGCAGATGAAGACGAGACCGTCCGCGCCGAACACCTTGATCTCGGCTTCCACGCCTTTTTCCTTCAGGTAGGACGTTTCTTCCTCCGTGGGGGCGGGGACCAGGATGAGGTCGCAGCCCTTATCCGCCAGATCCAGCCAGGCGCCGTGGGACTTGTGGTTCACGGGCTCCGCGCCGGGCGTGCCGTAATTGCGGAAGAACAAGGCGCACAGGGCCTGGACGAGGGGCTTGCGGGCCGTGGACACGTCCAGCTTCGGGAAACTGCCGTCGGCGAACATCCGGCCGGCTTCGCCCTTCTCCGTGATCTCCTTCACGGTCCCCTCGGAGACGGACAGGGCGTAATACCGGATCCGTTCGGTCATCCAGGTCTCCGTGTTCTCGAAGACCGGGGTCTCGCCGTATTTGACGGTGCAGAGGATCGCGGTGCCGCCCTTGCACGCGACGGGGCTGATCTCGTCGTGATCTTCGCTGGGGAACAGATAGACGGGCGTACGCCCGGAGTCCGACAGGCGGATGATCTGATAGGCGTTCGAACCGTTGTTCAGGAGGAGGTCTTTTCCGTCCCAGCCGAGGATCTGGTCCATCTCGTCTCCGTCGTAGTCGACAGGGGCGCGCTCGAGCGTCCGGATGTCATACCGGTACCACGCGTCCGTTTCCGCGTCGTGCTGGTATACGCCGCCCCCGAAGGCGAACACCGTGCGAAGCTGACCTTCCCCTTTGGGGCAGGGGACCGACTCGCCCGTCGCCGGGTCGAAGCGGAAGTAGTCCATGCTGTAGGTCGCGGGGTCCGAAACGGGATAGACGGCCATGCCTTCCGTTGCGAAGACGTCGCTGCCGAACAGACGGTCCGTGATGCGCGTGATCTGTCCGGATACCGTGTCGTAGCTGTAGAGCCAGGGATCCCTGTCCGTGCTGCACCAGAAGAGAAGGACGGTGTCGGTGACCTTGAGGATGCCGTACACGTCGTGTTCGCTGAAGACGGTCTCGGCCGGACCGCCCGCGGCGGGGCAGCGGCAGAGCTCTTCGCCCCGGGTGGTGAAGCAGAGCGTGTCGCCCATCTCTGCGACTTTTTCGGCCTCGACGTCGCAGATGAGCGTCAGGCCGCTCCCGTCCAGGCCCTGACGGTAGATGCGTCCGGTCTCGAGCCTGTTCGCGAAATAGAACACGCTTTCGGGATCGGCGGAAGGCACCGGGGTCGCTTCAGGCGCCTGCGCGGCCGTTTCCTGCACCGCGGCCGTCTCCTGCGGCGTGGCTGTCTCTCCGGACGCGTGCGTCACGGCGGGGATATCGGGGATGACGTCCGATGGCCTCCCGGAGCCGCAGCCGGTCAGGCTAAAAACAAGGCAGAGTGCCAGCAGGCACAGGATGGTTCTTCTGATCTTCATCGTATTCCTCCTGTTCAGGGATCGCTTCCTATTATAGCGAAAACCGGTCCGGCAGTGAAGGAGGGGATCTCCCGTGCCGCCGGCCGTCATGTCAAGGATAACGGTCTGCGCCATCCGAACGGCATCCGTCTGCAGGCAGGCAGGGCGAGGATCAGCGCCAGTGCCAGGATCCATACGATCGTTTTTTCATGATCAAATGCCTTTTTCCGTCTCCGGGACGGCGGGGAGCCGTCCTCTTTTTCACGAAAACCGATTTCATGGGCTATCATAGCACACAGGACTCTTCTGCTCAAGGGAATCCCTTCGCTGAGAGGTGCGGATGCCGAAAACGGCGTCCGGACCGCAAAGCGGATCCGGAGGAACGACCGTGACGGACGCCCGGCCGTACCGCCTTGACGGCGATCCCGCCTGTTGATACAATAATGATTGCGCGCAGGAAAGCGCGGCAAATCGAATGGAGGTGGGAAGGAATGGTCTTTTCTTCGTTCGTTTTCCTGACCGCCTTCCTTCCGGCGGTCCTCGCGCTCCACTTCCTGTCCAAAAACACGACGTGGCGCAACGCCGTCCTCCTTGCCGCATCGCTCTTTTTTTATGCCTGGGGCGAGCCCCGGTTCCTCCCGGTCATGCTGGCCTCGATCGGCGTCAACTACGCCGCGGCGCTCCTGTCCGACAGGGCGCGGACGCCCGGTCTGCGCCGCCTCTGGGCGGCCGTAGGCATAGGCACGGCTCTCGCCTTCCTTTTCTTTTTCAAATACTTCGCGTTCCTGGGCAACAGCCTGGGCGCTCTCCTGGGACTTGACTGGCAGATCCCGGCGCGGACCCTGCCCATCGGGATCTCTTTCTATACCTTCCAGATCATCACCTATACCGCGGACGTCTGCCGGGGCAAGGTCAAAGCCCAGAAGAACCCGGCGCTGCTCGCCCTGTACATCAGCTTCTTCCCGCAGCTCATCGCGGGCCCCATCGTGAACTACAGCGATATCGAACGTCAGCTGACGGAGAGGACCTGCACGTGGGAGGACACGGGGAAGGGCATGGCAAGATTCATCGCGGGTCTCGGCAAGAAGGTCCTCCTGGCCAACGTCTGCGGTGAGATCCTGTCGAAACTGACCCTGACGGGGGAGATCAGCGTCATGGCCGCCTGGCTGGGCGCCGCCGCCTTCGCGTTCCAGATCTTCTTCGACTTTTCAGGCTATTCGGACATGGCGATCGGCCTGGGCCGGATGTTCGGCTTCACCTTCCGCGAGAATTTCGACTCGCCCTATCTTTCGGGCAGCGTCACCGAGTTCTGGCGGCGCTGGCACATCTCCCTGGGCAGTTTCTTCCGGGAGTACGTGTACATCCCCCTGGGCGGGAACAGGGCAGGCGCGGCGCGGCATATCCTGAACATCCTCATCGTCTGGATCCTCACTGGCGCCTGGCACGGCGCGTCCTGGAACTTCGTCGTCTGGGGACTGTACTACGCCGTCCTGCTGATCTTTGAGAAATACCTGTTCGGCAGGGGCCTGAAACGCCTGCCGTATCCGGCCGCGCTCCTCTATACGGGGATCCTGACCCTTGTCGGCTGGGTCCTGTTCTATCATGAGAGCCTGGGGGACGGCCTGGCCCAGATCGGCGCCATGTTCGGCGCGGGATCGGCGGGACTTTCGGACCCGGCGTCCGTCTTTAGCCTGAAGCACGACGGCTGGGTCCTGATCGCGTCCCTTCTGGCGTGCCTGCCCTGGAAGCGCTGGATCCGGCTGCCGGATACGGTCCCCGCGGCCGTCCTCCGGGGCGCGGCTCTGACCCTCGTCCTGATCCTGAGCCTGATCTTCCTCGCGGGATCGACGTTCAATCCCTTCCTGTATTTCCGTTTCTAGGAGAGAGCATGAAAAAAGCAGCGTATCCCTTCTTTGTCCTTCTGTGGGCGGGGCTCCTCGCCTGCATGGGGCTCTTCTGCGCTTTTTTCGCGCCCCGGGAAGCAACGGCGGAAGAGACTGAGAACCGTACCCTCGCGGCGGCCCCCGTCCTTTCCGCGGAAGCCCTCGTCTCCGGCCGATACGGTACGGAGCTCGAGACCTGGCTCTCGGATCACGTTCCCTTCCGCAGGCAGCTGATCTTCGCGGACCGGCGCGTGAGGGACGTCCTGAGCGTCGCCGGGTATGAGGACGCCCTGGAACAGATGGGCGGGACTTCCGACGCCCTGAGCGCGGAAGACGTGGGGGAGGAAGAACTGAAGGAACTGCTCCGGACGCCGGAGGCCGTATCCACGCCGCGCGCGACGGCCGCGGCCGGGACGCCCGTTCCGGACGAGACGCCGGCTCTGCCGGAGACCGATCTCCCGGAGGCGCCGGTGAAGAATCCGGAAAAGCCCGCACAGGACCCGGAAGACTGGCCGGACACCTATCCGGTCCATCTGGCCTACGACGGCAGGGATTACGACATCTACACCTACAGGAAGGATTACGTCCTCGCGTTCACCAAAGTACTGGACCGGGTGGCTGCCCTGCTCCCGGAAGACGGGACGCTCGTCTTCACGATGGTTCCTTCGAGCAAGGTGGCGAACCGCTACGTCAGCGCAAAGGAGAAGACCGACTTCTCCTCCGCGCCGGAAGCGCTCGTCGAGGCTTTCGGAGCGAGGAACGTCCACGCCGTGTCGACGGCGGCCGTCCTGGAGCCCTCGATCCGGGCGGGGGAGTACGTCTGGTTCCGGACGGACATGCACTGGACGCCCCTGGGCACCTACAAGGTCTACCGGGAGATGATCCGGCTGGCGGGCTTCGAACCGGTCGAATGGGACGATTTCGACATCCGGACCGAGGAGCGCTTCCTCGGCACGGCCTACCGGGACGAACCTTCGGACTACCTGCGCGCCCGCGCGGATCAGCTGGACATCCTGAGCCCGAAGTTCCCCGTGGAGTTCCGGCGCATCACGTCTCCCGGCCAGTACACGGAGATCCCTTTCCTGAACGACAGGGCCCCGTCCTTTGACCGCTACAGCGTTTATCTGGGCGGCCCCAACGGTCCCTGGACCTACGCGGAGTGCGACAACGGGAAAGAGGACAGGTGCCTCGTCATCACGGACTCCTTCGGCCTGGCCTTCGTGCCCATGGCGGCCCAGCATTACGGACAGGTCCACTATTACGATCCGCGCTACTTCGATGAGCGCAGGGTCGGCGCAACGCCCGCGGAAATGATCGAACGGTATCATATCCGGGACGTCTTCGTGATCGTGGGCGACCTGCACTCCTACCACAACGAATTCATACTCCGTCAGCTCAGTTCGCAGCTGGGTGATTAACAAAAAGCCGGTCCCAAAAAAGGATCGGCTTCTTTTTTGCGGAATCCGTTTACAGATACGGCGCTCGAATCCTGATTTCTACAAAATTCGGCAAATTCGAAATTGCGCAGGAAAATAATAAAATACGAAAGCAGAGGTCAGCATCTGTATCATCAGAGAAATGACGACGATCGACAGCGTGAGCGCAGCGATACGCCATAGCGGGCGGGTCACATCGACGATACAGGATGAAGACGGTACGCGTCTCCGTATTCTCTTGACACGCCCGTCAGACCGTGTAGAATGAAGGCTGAAAATGACAGTATGATACAGAGGAAGGAGAATTATGGAACCATTCAGGAATTTCAGCCTCGCGGCCTATGTTTACGCCTATTACCTGGACAAAACCACGCCCGAAAAGATCCGGAAAGATCTTGATTTCTACAGACAGTACGTGCCCCTGAAGAAGGTCTATCTCGAGACGCACAGAGCCCTGGTCGACATTCCGGAAGACAGGATGCTCGCCTGCAGGCGCGTGTTCGAGGAGAACGGCATCGAAGTCTCCGGAGGCATCACGGCGACGGTCCTCGTGAACGGGGAGAAGAAGCCCGCCGTCTACGATACGTTCTGCTATTCGGATCCCGCACACAGGGAAGAGATGCTCAGGATCGTCCGGTATACGGCGAAGCTCTTCGACGAGTTCATCCTGGACGATTTCTTTTTCAATTCCTGCCGCTGTGAACTCTGCATCCGCGAAAAGGGGAAACGCTCCTGGGCCCGCTTCAAGCTGGACCAGATGGAGGCGTTCTCCCGCGAACTGGTCGCCGCGGCAAAAGAAGTCAACCCGAGATGCCGGGCGATCATCAAATACCCGAACTGGTACGAGTCCTATCAGGAGACGGGATACAACCCGGGGAAACAGAAGGACATCTTCGACGCCGTCTACACCGGGACGGAATCCCGCAACAGCAATTACAACGGACAGCACCTGCAGCGCTACATGAGCTACTCGCTCCTCCGCTTCCTGGAGAACACGGCCCCCGGAAGGAACGGGGGAGGCTGGATCGACATGGGCGGAGCCTCGGGCAACCTGAACGTCTACCTGGAGCAGGCGAACCTCACGATGTTCGCCAAAGCCCGCGAGCTCATGATGTTCAACTTCCCGTCCATGGTCGACAACCCGGCCCTGGCCGCACTGGGCGTGGAGTTCCGCCGCATGGACCGCATCCTGGATCAGGTCGGCAATCCTGTGGGTGTATCGGTCTACGAGCCCCATGATTCCGACGGGGAGGACCAGCTCATCAACTACGTGGGCATGTGCGGCATCCCGCTGGAGCCCGTCCCTTTTTTCGATGAGAAGGCGCCCGAGATCTTCCTGACGCAGAACAGCGCGTACGATCCCGACGTCGTGGAGAAACTGGAGAAGTACGTGAGGGAAGGCGGCATCGCGGTCGTGACGTCCGGCTTCGTGAAGGCCACGATCGACAGGGGGATCACGGACATGACGTCCGTGCGTCCCACGGACCGCAAGGTCACGGGGACCCGCTATCAGCTGACGAACCAGAACGTCTCCACGCACGACGTGCACGTATCGGACGAACCCGCGACCTTCACGGTCATGAACCACAAGAACAACGCGACCTGGTACGACGTCCTGCTCCACGTCAACGACTTCAGCACGGCGGTCATGACCGAGGATTATTACGGGAAAGGCTTCCTCTACATCCTGAACGTCCCGGACAATTTCGGGGATCTCTACCGCCTGCCCGGCCCCGTCGTCGGGGCGATCGCCAAGAACTTCGCGCGGCGCGGCAGGGTCTTCCTTTCCATGGCCCCGAAGTGCTGCCTGTTCACCTATGACAACGACGTCTTCGGCGTGTACAACTTCAACGAATTCAAGTCTCCCGCCGAAGTCACGGTGCTGGGTGAGGAGTATATCGGATTCGAGGACGTCGAGAGCGGCGCGCGCTATACGAAGCCCGTGCGGATCAATCCCGGCCCCGCCCGCTGGGGCGACTGCGCGGCCTTCAGGCCCGAACCCGAGGAAAAGGTCTTCAATCTGCCCGTCGGCACGGGTTCGTACCGCTTCTTCCGCCTGCTCCGTAAGCAGGACTGACCGAAAGGAGGATGCTTCATGAAATCCATATTGATCAAGGATACGACGAGGGAGGAACGCATCCGGATCGTGCATCAGGCACTGTGGGGCGCATGCGGGATCGACTGCGAGTTCTGTTCCGGCTGCGACAACCGCGGCGGGGGAAGGATCGAGAGCATCTACGAGCCCTATATCGAAGGACTGAAGGAGATCCGTGAGATCAACGAAAGCTACTCCGCCCCTCTGGTGAAGGGATGACCGAAAGAAAAGAGACCCCAGCGCATGAAGGCCGGGGCTTGTAAGACAGTTTTATGATTTTCTGGAAATGGCATGATCTTCGGGTCATGCCATTTTCTGTTCCATCAGTTCATTCAGCGGGATGAACCCGATCAGATCATAGCAGATATGGATGCTCTGACAGCGTTTTCCGCTGCTTTTATCCGGTGCCCCGATATAGATCGCCTTGATCAGCTCATGGGCCGCATAAGGCGTCAATTCGGCCACATCTGCATACTTCCTGACCTTCTGAACAAATAGTTCAAGATACAGGACATGACTGGGGCAGCTATGCGAGGAAGTATAATTCTTCCTGTACACATAATCCGTCCCCTCAAGAGCTTTCAGAAGTAACTCTTGACAAATGCTGTTTATTCGAGTAAACTAAAGATGCTGTTTATCCGAGTAAACAGGAAAGAGGCCATTATGAAAGACTTTGAGCTTGGAGCTATACAGGAACGTTTTGCAGATATCGTCTGGGCGCATGAGCCGATCGCGTCGGGTGAGCTGGCAAAGATATGTGAGAAAGAACTCAGCTGGAAGAGACCAACGACGTATACCGTGCTGCGCAAGCTTTGTGAAAAAGGATTGCTGCAGAACAAGGATGGTATTGTCGTTTCCCTGGTTTCCCGTGATGAATTTTATTCCGCCAAGAGCGAACAGATCATTGAAGATTCTTACCGGGGATCGTTGCCGGCTTTTGTCGCTTCGTTTATTTCCAGAAATACGATATCCGCTGAGGAAGCAGACGAGATCCAGAGAATGATCGATTCCTTTAAGAAGGGAGAATAATCATGAGCAGCATTTTTCTTAAGCTCTTGAATATGAGCATTACAGCGAGCTGGCTCATCCTAGCGGTCATTCTGGCAAGGCTGTTTCTGAGAAAAGCACCGAAATGGGTCCCTTGCGTTTTGTGGGGGCTGGTGGCTGTCCGGCTTATCTGCCCGTTCTCTCTTAAAAGCGTGTTCAGTTTGATTCCGAGCAGCGAGACGATTCCGTCCAATATTGCGCTCCAGAATGAGCCTCATATCAATTCCGGGATCACGATCATCAACGAAGCGGTTAATCCTGTCATAACGGAATCATTTGCTCCGGCTCTTGATACAAGCGTAAATCCGCTGCAGGTGATCATTCCGATCGTAGCGGCAGTATGGATCGCCGGTATAGTCGTTATGTTGGTTTATGCATTAGTCAGCTATCTGAAGCTGAAAAAAACTGTTTCGGTATGTGTTCCCATCAAAGAGGGGATCCTCTCATGTGATGAGGTCAAAACCCCATTCATTCTAGGCGTCTTTCGCCCTGTCACCTATGTGCCTTCTTCCATGCAGGGAGAAATGCTTGACTATGTGATTCGTCATGAGACAGCTCATCTTCAGCGCCGTGACCACTGGTGGAAACCGCTAGGGTTTTTGCTGCTGTCCGTGTATTGGTTCAATCCTCTGTGCTGGATCGCTTATATCCTGCTATGCCGTGATATCGAGATGGCCTGTGACGAGAAGGTCATCCGTGATATGGACAAGGATGAGATGGCAGCATACTCACAGGCGCTTTTGGACTGTAGCTTTCCGAGAAGGAGAATTGCAGCCTGCCCGCTTGCTTTTGGCGAGGTCGGGGTGAAAGAAAGAGTCAAAGGCGTTCTGAATTACAAGAAGCCCGCATTTTGGATTATCCTGATCGCTGTCATCGCTTGTATCGTTCTGGCCGTTTGCCTGATGACAGATCCATTCTCAATCAAAGAAAAATCAGTGTTTGACAAGATAAAAGAAAGCCCCGTTGCAAAAATGGAATTGCCGGACGGTTCTGCCTTCTATGTAGACAGTGAGGTTTTAGTACTTCGTACTTTTGCCAGTTTGAGACTCGTTGAATCTCCGCTTGAACCTGCAGATACTGAAGAGGAATGGTTATATCGTATTATTTATAATCCAAGCGAAAGAGTGAAAGGTACTGATGAGATCATCGTTTCTTTTCATAAAGACTATGTACAGATCGACTCAGAATACTATTTGCCGGAAAGCGGCGTTTCATACAGCAGTATCCTTGAGTGGGCCAGGGGCAAATATGAGTACTTCTTAAGCAACTATGGAGATTTCATAATCAGGTATGACCTTGGAGATACAGCAGAGTGTTTCATCAGCACACCATCCGGGGCAAAAGTCGGAGATACAGTTGAGATAAGAACAGAAGTCCTATTTGATGCGGATATCCATGTTTACGTGGATGGTCAGGAGATCGGGAAAACACATTATGACAGCGATTATTGGGGGTACTCTTTCATCATGCCGGATAAAGACGTGCTGGTAACCGCAAGATTTTACACCAAGGATGAGATTTGGGGAACAGAAACGGTTGACCTAGCCGCCCTTAGAGAAAAGTATCCGGACTACTTTGATCTGGGTACATTTAAAGGCCTAGAGGTCTATGTCTGGCAGATGGCACCGAACAGCTATTCATGCGGCGTTATGCTCGGGACGAACCGAAATAAAACGCTTGAAGAACTGATGAACCTGAAAGGAGCCACAATTACTGAAATGAGGGCTATCCTTTCCACATATGATATTGATGAAAAAGATGTTTTCATCATTCCATGGCAAAATCCTATCTCCAGTTATATGCCAGAATATTGGATCAGTCAGAAAGATGAAGACCCAGCTACGGTAGAAAAACGTAAGCAAGAGTACATTGACGGAATTAGGCAGATGCTTTTCGGGGCCGAGCAGAATGATCCCACAGATGGCGGTGTTGACGATCCGGGAAGCGTCACCATAGATATCCGAGCAGATGTCTGTGAGTTGTATTTGGAAGTACTAGAAGATTTATGGAATGTTGATTCTGGCTTGAATCACGGAATTTCTCAGATTGGTATCGATCTTTCTGAGCTTTCTCACTTGACTGAATTAGAAAAAGAAACAGCAATGCATGAATTCGCATCAAAGCATAATCTTCCTTACATCGCAGGAACATGGGAAGAACTCTGTGAACAGGGTTATATTGATAAGGATAACCTCTATTGGGAAGATGGGTTGTTCTTTTCAATAAAGACAATTGAAGACGCTGCATGGAGTCTTCCTCTCATAAAAGAAGGTGATCCGGTTCCGGAACTTACAGCGTTTGATGCACGAAAATGGCGCAGCGGGCTTGGTGCTTATTTCTTCGGTCAGTGTACTGCTCAAAAAAATGCCGATGGGAAATGGTCGTATACTGTGGGACAGGAAGCCATTTCATAACACGGACTTTATCCGATAACATCCATTCCCATTACATGGCACCATGGATCACAAGTCCCTGGCGCTGTTTAGCGCCATTCATCCAAAAGCGGT